>SDBV01000968.1_pt1 | contig 42239 bp, 64 predicted proteins | sample 2277081 | NCBI WGS metagenome assembly SDBV01 (sample SAMN10402039, study PRJNA504765) | marine sediment metagenome | isolation source: marine sediment core GS10_PC15, 223 cmbsf | place: Arctic Ocean: Southern Knipovich Ridge | collected 2010
GTTATTGTGTTGCATGCCGGGTCTCCTTTGGATTGTGGTTGTTCGTAACTCACAACCCTATGTGAGGCCCGGTCTTTCTATCTGGCTGAAACGTTCACAACGTCCGTAGGCGGGTCACCTAGCCACGACAGTCTGAAGCGTGTCACGTTTAAGCATGACAGGCCGACACGCTACGAGCTCATCACAAAGAAGAAGTCCTTCACCTACACGCCGGCAAACAACAAGCTAGACGCCGGAGAAGGTGAGAAGGGCAATATTCCAGACCTATTGGATAACTTCGGCAAACAAGATGTAAAGATAGCCAGAGAGATCAAGCGGTATAGGGGGGCTTCCGGGAGAGAACTTATCCGCTATGAGTCGGGCAGACCTTTTGAGGGCATGTCGGTAACCATCGCCGACTTGGACGAAGAGACCGGCAAACCGCTCAAGGTGACCGACTATTTCGTAGAGGACGGAAAGAAAGTCCCGGTTTATGAGCAGTTTATAGAAGACCTTGAGAAGTTACCCGAGTCAGAGGCGCGCAAAACCATGGCTTTGCCACCAAAGGCTAGGAAACAGGAGCGCGCATACACAGTCGGAATGTCGCACGCGCAGGTCAAGGCAAAGCTCAAGGGATTCAAATACTTCAAGCCGTTCTGGTTAGGACGTTCTACCAGCTCGGGGCCATTAAAGAGCGTCATCGTTGACAAGCCAAAAAAAGGGTGGTCAGCGTCAGTTTATTTAGCATACGGCCGTAATGAAGATTTCGCGATTGAGATCAACGAGCGGGACCAAAACAGTGAAGACGGCCGTGATGACTGGTCCGTAAAGCGCGGCGTAACTCGAAAAAATATACTGGGGTACCCGGCCAAGGTACAGAAAGGGAACTTCATCGGATTCGTTCGCGTAATAATACGAGCCAACGGAACCCTTGTAAGAATCGATGGCACCGGTGGCCAGTCAGAACGTGAGCTGATCAAGATCATCGAGGAGCATCTTGAGCCTCTGTAGATAATGGGCTCCAAGCTCACCCATACCCAGAGTGATCGCCTTAGAAATGATAATATGACTGTTGGTACTTAGGGTAAAACGATGAATGAAGAGAGGAACGAAATAAGTCAACTGCCATGGTTGAGATCTACTAGATATTATCTTTTGACAATATTTATTTTATTCCTGTTCGCAGCACCAGCAGCGGCAATTACCTTCAAGCCCGACGGACACTGGGGAAAACGCGGGGAAGAAAAGGGACAGATTATTAACCCCTCGGGCATTGCGACGGACAGCGGTAATCGGGTCTATCTCACGGATGTTGCATGGAGGGGACGGATACAGCAGTTCACAGCCGCCGGAAATGCTCTGAATGAATGGGGAGGGCTAAGAAGCAAGACAGTCGCTCGGTATCCGGAGAAAATTGCTACAGACAGCGCAGATAATCTCTATGTATTGACGGACAAGGGCAAGCTCAAGAAGCTCTCTCCAGCCGGTCGCACAGTCTGGGCGAAAGAGTTCAAATCGGATGACCCAGTCTCGTTCGGGCTCTTTAACGGAGTGGATACAGGACCCGACGATTCTGTTTACATTACTGACTCGGGAAGGCAGAGAATTCTCCGCTACAGCTCGGTGGGGCAGCTGCTCAATACGATCTCGTTACCCGATAAGGATGAGGGAGCCCTAGCTCCAGTTGATGTTGCCGTTGATTCCCTCGGCAACATTTATGCCCTAAGTGGTGCGGGCGGGGAGGTAATGAAGTTTGACAGTAGCGGACGCCTTACAAAGAAATGGGGCGGCAACTTCGGGGAAAAAAACAAACAGTTTCTCTACTCAACGGCCATTGAGGTTGATCCCTTTGGTTTTGTATACGTGGTCGACAAGAGCAACAATGTGATTCAGAGATTCTCATCGTCTGGAGCTTTTCTAGAAGCATGGCGCACAGACTTTTTATCTGGCGACGGCGGTAGTGCCACGGCCGACATCGCCTTTGACACATTCGGCAACGCTTACGTTCTGAAAATTGATGGGGATCAAGGCGACAGGGTAAACCGTTACCGGCGAACCAATGCAACTCCAGATCTAGATAAGCCACGAATTTCCAAACTAAGAATCTCCCGAAGGTGTTACACACCGTTCAGGGAAAGTATCTCAAGTCGTAAATGTAAGTCCAGAAGCACGACAGTACGATTCAAACTCTCAGAAGATGCTCGGCTAAAGTTTCATTTCAAGCGCTTTAAGAGAGGCAAGCTTTTACGGTATGGCTCTTTCGACGAGTTTGTCGGCAAGAAAGGCACGATCGTCAAGAGGTATGGCAATCACATTGGGTGGGGGTGGGCGCTTCCTGGGCGGTGGAGGCTGGTGATCACCGGGTACGATCTTTCAAACAATCACGCTAAGAAGCGAAAGATCACCTTTAGGGTGTCCGGCGGCAAATGATCGCTTGTTCTATAAGTGTCAAGTTAACTAGAAGGACTAACAGGGGTGTCTAGGCGTGTATCTCCAACATCTCATAGAAACAGTCACAGAATTCCGTAATTGACTGTTCCCATTAACTGCATCGATAAAGGAAGTAGGTAGTGCTGTTAGGTCACAGAAATGGAATTCTGTGACGGTTAGCTGCATAGGACCACGGGTGTTGCGGATGTGTCATTGCAAGACCCCTGATCCCAATGACATTGTACGCTCTCCTCGGTCCTCTTTGAGGCTCGACAGACGCCTCTGGGTTAGCCCCCGCCTCTACCGTTACTTGCTCAAGGTAGGCCAACAGTGTGTATTACAGCTCTTCCTAGTAGATGGGACAAAACGGGCTAAAGTGTCAAGTAAAACACTAAGTTTACTTGACATATATAGTGAAGTAGCTTATCTTCAAACCATGCCTAAGAAGAAATTAAGTACCGCTGCATATATGCGAAAGCGAATAGAAAAAGGGGGGGAGAGGTTCTGGAGCCCAAGTGACTTTTCAGACCATCCACCAGCAGCAGTTACGCAGGCACTGTCACGCTTAGCGTCAGAAGGACTCATCGAGCGTGTCCACAGGGGCGTTTATTACATGCCACGCCAGACCATAGTGGGTCCCAGCACATTCACAGCAAGCACCCTCAACCCAGAGGTGCTTACTACCAGCATCTTTCCGGCCGGCACTGCTGCTGCAAACGTACTCGGCTTTAGCACACAAATGCCGATGAGGCCAGAGTATGCAACGCCAGCAAACTTCTCTCCCAAAGCATTAGAGGGAGCGATCGTCTATAAGTTACGCCCCGACTCGTGGAACGACCTCGAAACCGATGAGGGTGCGCTTCTTTCATTTCTCCGCGACCGCGGACGAACAAGTGATCTCTCCGATGCGGAAACAGTGCGCAAACTTGTATCCATATTTAAGGCGAGCCCCGACAAGTACAAAAAGCTTGTCCGCGTCTCCGACGACGAACCCGCACGTGTCAGGGCAATGCTTGGCGCAATTGGCCAAGAAAACGATGTGGATAAGAAGTTACTCGACAGGCTACGCAGGGGCTTGAGTGCGTTCTCGAGTTACGACTTTGGCAGGCTGGGCGCGTTGAGGCATGCAGAGGACTGGCAAGCTCAATGAAGCTCTGTGACCATCAGGATTTCACGACTTTTGTAGAACGTGCTGGCGAGTATCACGAGCTTCTTCCACAGTTTGTTGAGAAGGACTACTACATGACCGAGATACTGCGTGTTCTAGCGTCAGAGCACACAAATGAGCTCATCTTTCGTGGAGGCTCAAGCCTGACAAAAGGATGGGGTCTGATTGAACGATTTTCAGAAGATGTAGACGTGGTTTTAAACGTGCCGTACTTGAAAGATAAGAATAAGCCGCACGGTCACAGGGCGAGGAAAACTAGGGGTAAAAAGATCGTGAACTCTGTTGCAACACATCTCTCGCTCAGTATTGAAGAGGGCCGGAAGTCGCCTGCGCAGAGGTCCGCTAGCTACACATACGATTCGTTGTTTGAGCTGCAAGAAGCGGTACCACCGACAGTCAGATTGGACATCGCGCTTATTGCTGGCACAGACCCCACAGAGACGCGCACCATCGACTCCCTTATAAGCAAGTATCTGATAAACGAAGGCGAAGCAGATACATCAGAAGACACAAGGAGCTTTCAGATAGACCTGCTGCACTACCGCCGCACTTTTGTAGAAAAGCTCTTTGCAATCCACAGCTATGTCTCTGGTTGGCTTGAGAATAGGAATTTTGCAGATGCAACGGTACGACACTACGCAGATCTCTACTTGCTCTCTCAAGAGCCAGTGGTCGTCAACATGCTCAAAAGCAACGAGTACGAAAAGATAAGGATCGACTACGACAAAAAGAGTTTGGAGGCTAAGCGACGTGAGTACCGCAAGCCTAAAGATCTACGTTTCAAAGAATCCCTCGCCATCTTTCCATCAGATGAGGTGAGAGTCTTCATCGAGCCGATCTATGAAAAGGAGTGTAGAACCCTCTTCTACTCCCCATACCCAACATTTGACGAGGTGCTTGACCGCTTCGTAGAGCTACGAGAGATACTCTAGGGACCAGGACCAGGAACTACACAGAGATGAAATTCTGGGTAGGGACTACGACCAGCGAACTCAGAAGGATTATGTACCAGTAGCGTTCTTACGTCTTCGCTTTCTTCTTCTGTAGTTGCGCTGCTTCTGAGCATCTAGACATGTAGGCGAACAATAAAGTACCCCCCTACTCCGATGCTGGCCGAATTTTGCCCCCCCACGTTGGTGGACAAAGAGGCGCTTACATGTCTCGTTACTACATGTAAGCTACAGGGGTCAGGTCTGAAACGGTGCATTCATCTCAACTAGCCAATTTAGACCTGACCCCAACGAGAAATATCCGGAAGAGAAAAAAGTACTTCAGCAAGGTAAGCGCTGTGAAAAGGCAGATGAAGGAGAGGGGTTGCAGGTGAGATACTCCGCATCCCAGGCTGCTTCAAGCAAATGACAAACAGGGAGTTCTTTCGCTCCGGGCAGTGCGGGGCCACTGGGGGATTAAAAATTAACGCCGATAGGTCGGGCCGGCTCTAGGTTGATTATGGGAACGTCTGTTAGCCCTCTTTGCGAGTGCAACGTGAGTAGCAGCTGTTGGGGTTCGCGTCCGGAACCGAACTGGTTGAGGCTGTACCCGTCAACATCTTTTACCGGTCCGTTCATAGCAACACGACCCGCAGACGTTTCGAGTACGTTGGCTGTATGGAAATGCCCGAGACAGAATAGATCGATAGCCTGGCTTGCCGATGTATATTAATCTTGGAGGGCCGACACTCGCCGCACAACACCGCCCCACGGTACGCCGGGCATAGTTGACCGGATACCGTCGCCGTGAAATAGAAGTGCCCGCAACCGCTCGGCTGATGTTGCCAAATTGCTGCCAAATGGGAGGGGTGCATAAAATGAAAACGGCTCGATTCCCCATGAACACTAGAAGCCCGGCTCCGGACTTGAACCGGAGACCCCATCCTTACCATGGATGTGCTCTACCAACTGAGCTAGCCGGGCATATCTTGTAAGACAAGTTTAATGCAACTAGGCCTGTGGATCGTTTTCGACGATCAGCCTTCTCTGAGGTAAAAAGCTCGCCGCGAAAAGACCCATAAGGCCCAGGCCAGCAGCGATAAACATGGCTACGCTCATTGCGTCAAGCCGTGCTTGTTCGTTGATCTCAACGAGCTCATCTGCCCGTTGCTCCGGTACGCCTTCCTCTTTCAACAGGCTATGTAGTTGTGAATTGCTTATGAACTGCGTTCCGTTGCGAAGCTCCACTCCAATCTTTTCCTTCTGAGCTTCGGAAAAGGCTTCGCTTGCCTCTGTCCCCTTTATCGCACTTCCAGCAAGTACCAGGACCAGCACCGATCCTATTACCGCGGTCCCCAGAGCGTTGCCTAACTGCATGGCGGTCCCGTTCAGTCCGGCTGCCTCGTTCGTCTCATTCGGCTGCACCGAGGAGAGAATCATGTTGGCAACCTGCGAGACCAACAACCCAATTCCCAGCCCAATCAGAGCTAAGCCGCCGATCAGGTCAACGCTTGCTGTATTTTCATCGAACCTCAATGCCAAAACTAGAGCGCCAAACGTCATCGCAACCAATCCGGCCTGGATGATCCGCTTCGGCATGAATCTCTCGGCAAGCCGGGGCGCCACATATGAAGCAGCAAATAGCGCGATCGAGAGTGGAAGCAACGCAAGACCTGACTGAAGCGCGTTCTTTCCCAGCACAATCTGGAGGAATAAGGGGATCGCAAACAGAATTCCCGCCTGGATCATCCCCTGTGTCAGCAAAACCGACAGACCCGACGAAACCGCACGAATTTTAAACAGGCCCATACGAATCAAAGGATCCTTACCTTGCCGTTCACGGTGAACCTGCCAAAAGACAAACATCGCAAGGAACAACAAGCCAAACCCGATCAGGAAGGGCACGACCGACAGGCCGAAGGGTGTGATCTCGTTGCCTCCGATCACAGGTGCCTGGCGGGGATTTATCCAACCCCAGGTGCTTGACTGGAGTACCCCGAATACAAGTGAGGCCAACCCAACGACAGATAGGACAATCCCAACACCGTCAAGATGTGGCGCCTTCTCGACCCCCGGATCCCGAATGACCCTGGAATACAGTAGAACTCCGATCGCAATCACGACCTCTCCGACGAACACCCAGCGCCAGCTTGCAAGTGTCGTTACCGCACCACCGATGATCGGCCCGACCGCAACACCACCTGCTGCAACAGCCCCGATAACAGCGAAGGAGATAGCCCGATCCTTACCTTTGTAGTTGGCTGTAATAAGTGCGGCTATCGCCGGCATCAACAGCGCCGACCCGAGACCTTCTACCAAGGACCACCCGAACATCAACGTCGCGATGTTAGGACTGATCGCCGTGATGAAAGAGCCAATTCCAAATAGAGTCAGACCGATCCTAAAAGCACGCCGACGACCCCAAATGTCACCAAGCTTGCCACCGGTAACCATGAACGCCGACATCGTCAACATGTAGATAGTGATCGCAGCCTGAACACTCGTGACCGACGTATTCAAGTCCTCCACAAGCGCAGTGATCGAAACATTCATCACCGTCGTATCCACAACAAGGATGAACTGCGCAAGCGAAAGCGCAATAAGCACCGACCACTTTTTCATCGATTTACCCTACCCCTAGTCATAAGCAATTAGTGAAACCTACCAACTAACAGCTCTACTCTGCACAAGACTAGGAGACGTCTTTAGCCCTCAGCCAGGGAGACAGGGGCGCAGGGGGTCTTTTTGAGAGACTCTGAGCCGGTACGCAAGCCATCCCTGGCTTGCGTACCGGCTCAGGAGAAGCGGGTTAGGGGTCCTGGAACCTCGACCGGCTTACCCTTCTTGGGCTTAGTCTTTTGTTTAGGCTCTCCTTTGGACTTCTTTTAACCATCGAATAGGAGGTTAACGTTTGGATCACCCATTAGACGATTGTCGAACGAAGGTGGCACGTGCGAAGGAACAGTTCGATTCGCTCAGGGACGAGATCGTCGAATTCTTCAAAGACAATCCCTACACCGCTAGCATCACAGTCGATCCGCAAACAGGCGATGAAGTTTTCGAGGCGAAGGAGCCTCCGCGCTTCCCGGCCCGCTGGTCCACAATCTTCGGAGAGATTGCCCACAACTGCCGCTCCGCGCTTGACTACCTCATCACGATTCTCGTCGAAGAAGGGGGGCGGGAACCAGACGGGAACAACGCATTCCCGATCACCAAGAGCCACGCCGGATACGTACGAAAGGACCGAAGAGGCATCACGTACCGGGACAAGCTGCTGAAGGGCGTCCCCGAACCACTCAAGGACAAGATCGACCAGTTTCAGCCGTACAACCGTGGCGACCTCGCCCACGCGGATAGCCTCTTGGCCCTGAAGTATCTCGCGGACCGAGACAAACACCGCAAGCCGCATCCCGCTTACGCTTGGGTCAATATGCCAACCAAGGCGTTCCTGTTCCCGATGGATACCGAATACCGAAACGTCACGATTCGCCTTCCCCACGAAGGGGGATTGCAGATACAGGCAGAGTTCCGAGGTATGCGACGCGGCCAAGCTGGGTTTGTCGTTTATCCAGACGTGAAAGTGCAGCGGCCTCCCGGCGTAGAGGTCGTCTTCGGGCGCGATCCGAGCAGGGTCGTCGGGCTGGATGACCTCTCGAACCTCATCCAGTACGTCGAAGTCGTCATCGAATCGTTTGCAGGGGATATCGAGCCTTAAGAGGGTCTTAGAACTCAGGTCTTGCAATCACACATTGGAGTTCTGTATGGAATCAAAGCAACGTAAGGCATTCTGAGCGCATCTGGATAGCGTGCGCTTGTGGTTGCTACCGACTAGTCTGCAATCAATGCGAACTATAAACCAGGGGGGCGCATGACTTTTGCATTGACGGTACTCGGCACAAAGGTTGACCCAGAGACTATTGCGGCGATTGCCGCCATCGGTTCGTTTGTTGCTGCTTTTGCGGCGTGGAAGGCTGTTTGTCAGGCAAGGAAAATCTGGAAGCTTGGAACGAGGCCCTACCTGTCCATCACCATCAATCAAAATCCAAGAAAGAAGCAGCAACAGGTAGTAATAACTAACGCTGGCACTGGAACGGCTATCGGTGTCGCATATACGTATGTTTGCGGAGACCATTTTGTAGGAGGCTTTGCGGGTCGGGAGCGAGCCAACTTGCTTCCATTCGAAGAGGTGACAATCTCAACAGAGTTACCCTCAGTGGAGCCACCGTTTGAGAACATGCATGCGGTCGTATCATGCACCTCCGCTAACGGCACTCTTATGGCCTGGTCGCTAGAGGAAAGACGTCCACAAATAATCCGTGACTATAAACGCCCCTGGAAACAATTCTTTAGTAGGAAGCGTGTAGATAAAACCATCAGCGAAATCTTCTACATGCTCACTGAGGACATTAACCTGGACGAGAAAACCCAAGTTGCACCTATAGGCATGGAGTACACCAGGTAGAACTATTCGATCGCTTAGGGGTCAGGTCTTGCATTTTGCACTACAGACTCCAATGTATGATTGCAAGAACCTGACCCCTAACTCATGCTCGCGTCAAAGCCGAATTGAGCCTTCTGTGCATATCCATCTGGAGCTGTCTCTAACTCAACTGTTTTGGCTAGGAAAGCCGGTGGCATTGAGGGTCTGCACAAGAACGGCGGTGATGACACCCGGCACGACTTTCTCTTCTAGAGCAGAACGGATTCTGTGCAAGCGTGATTGACTGGGTTTTGGATTGCGAAGCTCTTCCGCAATTGTTCTAAGGTCCTTAATAGCTCCAGCGACATTGTCCGAGAAGGCCTTGTTACCTTGTTGTATATCGACATCCCCACCTACAGTTGGGGAGGCGTTGAACCCAATCACACTATCGGTTGGGGCATTGACCTGCTGCGCGGCGATCATCGGAGACCCACTGGGCGCGCCACCGTCTGATTGAAAGCCGACCATGTTTCCGACTTCAATGTGAATCTCGCAGCTGAACTGATTCGGTTCGGCTTCCAATGAGTCTGCGATCACATCGATAATACCTGCTGCATCGTTTTGTTCCATCGCGGTTCCTCTCTTACTCCTAGAGGCGCAGTCCTAGGCTGGCCCGATAAACAATTTTAACACCAGCCGAGATGGCCAAATAATCCTGATCCTTTTGTGCGTTTTTTCACCCTCTGTTAAGGGTCTTAGGGGTCAGGTCTTACAATCACGCATTGGAGTCTGTAGTGCAAAATGCAAGACCTGACCCCTAACTCCTTCTTGAGAAACGCCAGGGGGCAAGGGGCGCAGGGGGTCCTTTTTGAGAGACTCTGGGCCGGTGTTTACATGGACGCGCAAGCCAGGGATGGCTTGCGTACCGGCTCAGGAATGACCGGAGGAAATGCTCTCTCAAAAAGGGCCCCCAAGCCCCCTATGGGGGAGGTTGGTTTGATCGACCTTGCAACCTGTATGGATAGCGGAACCGCTGATTCTGATGTCCGTGAAATGTCGGTGATTAGTCATTTGTTCTCCCCTTCGATACTCTGCGTTGCCCTCTTAAATGCTTTAAGAAGACGCTCAGCGTCCGTCTGCCAAGCAGTCATTACTTTCTCATGTGCTTTGATAAAAGAATTAAGACCTTCGGCTGCTTTTTGCCAATCAAAGTCACCAAGGTCACGCTGTAGTTTGCGTAAGCGTCGTCTACGTCGAAAGTCAGCTATCCAGTTAACCATGATGGTCATCTTTCTTTCTCAGAATCAACTTATTGATAGTTCCTAAGATCATGTTTAAGGCTTTTAATAAGTAATACAAGGGCCGACTCAGTAGATATTTCAGCTTGGTCATTCCACTTCAACCAAAACCTTCGAAGAGTTTGCAGACCACCAAACTCTGGACACAGTATAAGTATCTCCATCATCGCCACCGACGCCTATCCTGTCGCCTATACGTGGCACTCCGGGTAGTTCGATCTGTACGCCCTTTGGCTGGCCTGCTTCTGTAATAAATTGATTGCTTCTGCCTTGCATCTTTATTCTTGCATCGGCCCATATTTCAATCTCAACCATCATCCACCCCGTCCCGCCCCATCAGCCACCTTCTTTAACCGCGCCACATTCTGCCCGAACGCTGCCCTGATATTCCGGCGAGCGTCGATCTCTGACGGGTGGCCGTAGAGTTCCATGACCAAGCGCCCGCCGTCTGAATGACCCAGCTGGTGCGCGACGTCGGCGTGACTGACGCCCTTCTTTAGCATCAGCGTCGCGGCGCAATGTCTTAGCTCATGGAAAGTCGTTTCCGGCCTACCCCACGCCCCGCGAACGGTGCGCCAGTATTCCCCGATGGTTCCTTTGGTCAGCTTCTTGCCGCGCTTACTTGGGAATATGCGCTCGCTGGTTATGTGTCGCGGTAGCGCCTGGATCGCTTCTAGCGCCGCCGGCGGCAACACAATGATCCGAGCCTTGCCACCCTTGCCGCTTCTGATCGTGACCTCCTGGCGCTTGGCATCCAGGTCGCCCCATTCAAGACTTGCAACCTCAGACAGTCGCGGCCCGGCATAGCCGGCGGTTAGGATCACGGCCCTAAATACCTGCCCGTAGTCGGCCATGATGCCCGGCACGTTTTGCTTGAATGTACTCGTTGCCTTGTCTGCTATCTCGATCAGTTCGTCCTCGGTGATCGCCGTAATGTCCTTGCGCCCTCGCGGGGTCTCGAGCCTCAAGTTGTCGAACGGATTGACTCGTATTAGTTCATCCTCGATCGCGCGGTTAAACATGTTGCGGGCGACGCGGGAGTTACCCCGCGACCTGGCGACGGCCCATCGCTTCGCGTTCATACGGTCCAGGTCTGCCAGGTCAAGCTCACCGAAGTCAGCCCTAAGAGGCTTCAACATATCCTCGTAGAGCCGCTTCGTTCCCTCTGCATACTTCGGCGGTTTGATCGTGTCAATGAAATGATCGGCATAGGCGTTGATCGTCCGACCTGCAGCCTCCGATATGTCCTCGCCCCTTGCCACGCTGCGCAGAGCCTCATCGATCTGAAGCTCTGGCAGGCGGCTTATATCCTCTTTGGCGTCTTCACAGCGTCCGTTTGCTATCGCCGCGCCCTTCTGATCGAACGTACCAGCTGTGCGTTCCTTGCCCTTTATATAGAGAGCGACTAAGTAGCGTCCGTTTGAGCGGGGTCGGATCAACTCTTGTCCTTTTCTTCGACAGCTTCAACGATTGCCTCAGTACATGTAATGAAAACATCTGCTAGCGGTCCAACCCACATTGGTACTTTGTCATCTCCCCTTGTTGCATTACGTAGAGCTTCCTCTTTGTCCCGCGCTGCTTGGATTAGTTCTTGTGCACTCATGCTGCCCCCTTCTCTCGTTGATAGTCAGCGGCCCACTGCTCCGCAACTGACAGCATAACCTGTCGTTTGCCGCCGCGCATTACCATCGGCAGCCCTTCTGTCAGATAGTTGTCGATCGTGCGGCGGGAACAGTTCCAGTGACCGGCCAGCAGATCCTTGTCCATCCAGCGATCGCGGACCTCTGTGTACCGCTTGATCTCGATGACCTCAGCGTTAGGCATCGTCGCCGCCTTCAAGTTCTTCCTCGGTCAGCTTGCGCGGTATAAACCGCGTCGTCTGCGTCGGCTTCCAGTATTCGGCGGGGTCGATATCTGCCTCGCCCAGCCGTTCCTTGAGCGCAATTTTCGGCTTCTTGTCCAGGCGCTCGCCCTCTGAATAGCTGTAGTCGTAGCGGGTCTGCCCGCCGTCGACCGGACCATTTTCGTCAACCCAAGATTTAAGCCCCGCGATAATGTCCTTTCGTCGCGCCTCAATCGCTACTAGGTCTGACGCTGCTGTCGTTGCGTCAAGCTCGTCAGTGATTGCCCCTTCGCCTCTAAGCTCAGCCGATATCGGACAGCCCGCCGTGTTAGCGCAGCGGTTGCAATGGGTGCCAGGCACCGCGATCCAGTCGTCCGATTTACGTGCCTCCCCTACCTTTTCGATTATGTCGATCAGTGTGACCTCAAGATTCTCGAACTGATCCCGCTCGATGGTGGCGCTGCGCTTGGCCCCGTATCGCACATATTCATTCTCGACCTCGACCGTCGTGACAGCCGGGTAATTGACAAACACCATGTAGGCGTAGCAACGCACCTGAAAACTGCCGCGCACCCATTCGGCGGTCGGTAGCCCTCGGTTCGTTTTGTAGTCACGTACACGCGCCCAGGCATCCTCGATCGTCAGCAGGTCGAGTCTGCCGGTGATCCGTTGCCCTGCCAGCTGGACCTCCAGCTTGACCTCGGTCTTTGACCCGGCCCCGGCTGGTTCAAACCGCGCATACCATCGCCTGCACAGATCGCGAAGGTCGTCGTGATCGCGCATCGGCAGCACCAGGTCCGAACGGCTGGTCAATAGCTCGTCGATGATCGTGTCGATTTCAGCGTCAGACAAACCCGCCCTCTCGCCCTGAATAATCTCCGCGAAGTCGTGAAAGAGTATCCCGCGAGCCATAGCATGCGACGTGACCTCTGCCGCCTGCGCGTCCTCGTAGAACTTGGCCGACAGCGGACACTCGTCGAAGTGCGCCAGGTACGTCTGTCGCATGGCTTTGGTCTTAGCCTTCATCTTGCTCACCGTCGCCGTCCTCGCTTAGAGCCTCGAACTTCTTTTCAAGCTGGCCCCGCAGCTTTTCCTTCTGCGCCACCGTCTTTGCGGCTGCGCGTTCGCGAGCTAGTGCTTTGGCGTTGACCTTGCCGGGGTAAGTTTTCTCGATCAGATCCGACACGCTTTTAATCTCAGCATCGATCTCGGCAGCCTGTTCGCGGTCGTCTGTCGCCAGCGGCTCAAGCGCGGGCTTTTCAGCCGGTGCCTCTTCGGGCGTATAGACGCCACCGGTCGCAGCTGGGAACGCCTTACGAAGCGCCAGCGCCTCGGCGCACTTGCCGAGCATGTGGACTGGCATGGATTTCCAGTTGCCGTCGCCCTTATTAAACTCTTTCCAGTGAGCGATCGCATAAGTAGGCTCGCCGCCGCCCTTGCGCCTGACGCCTGACTTCGCCGCGATCGGTGGAGATTGCTTCGTCCAGATTTCGCTCCAGTCGCCGTCGTCGTTGCACCATTCGGTCGGCGTCTGCCCCTCGTAGTTGCCTGTACGCTCGGCCAGAATCCGCAGACCGTCGATGCCGGTGACGATCGACATATTATCGCCGTAGAAAATCGCATACACCTGACCGCTGAATGGGTCGAGACCGACTTGCCGACATTGGTGCAGGAACAGCGCCAACTCGTTATCGGTCGCTGCACGTTTTTTCGGTTTGCAGACGGTCTCTTTGATTAGGTCCACCTGATCGCGGGTGTAGCCAGCTATTAGCTCGCCGCCACCGTCTTTTTTCGCCACTGCTGTCGTCGTCATTAGATGATCACTTCCTTTTCTAGTTGCCTTTTCTTGTCCAGCCGTACTCGCCGGGAAAGCTCGACCCTTGCGCCCGCATGGACCAGCTGGCGGTCGGGGTCGCGCCGATCCAGCCAGCAGTAAGGATTGTCCGGGTGCGCCGTCTGAAAGTGAACAGTGTCGCCGCCGACCTCCATCGTCACGTTCGCCTGATAGCACCCATCGCCCAGCCGCTCAAACTTTGTGATCCTCATTTCACCACCGGCCTTTCCAGAATGTCCATAAACCTGTTTGCCACGTCTTTGTAAGCCTTCGCACGCTCGTCGTCGCGTGCATACTGCTCGCACCAATGCTCCGGTGCTCCGTCCCACTTGTCAGTCAAGGTATTAGCCTCACCATCAACCTGACCGGCAAGCTCCTCGATCTGGCACAGAAGTGACCTTGAGAACTTCTGCAAGTGGTCGATCATGTTCTGTTGGCAGTCACGCTTGTCTTTTTCCTGCTGCTTTCTTGCTTTCCGTGTACTGGCATGGAAACTCTCAACTAGTTCCTGAAAGATTGCAAGACCACGCTTTGCAACTACATCGTTTTGTGAAGGAGCCTGCATTAGACAGCCCTCACTTCATCATGCCGATAGTCAGTATCGAACGTCAAGCCGTTACGTTGGAACTCGACGTACACATTGTCGGGGTTGTATGCCACGACCTTTCCGAGACTGCCCTCCGGCACGAAGGTACGGATGTGGACTTCTTGCAGATCTTCTGCATGACCGCCCGTATCGACAATGTGTACGTGCCGAGGCACTAGAGTTTTAACCCCTACCTGCGGTACAATCATTACTAGACCTCCTTTGAGGTTCGTACAAAACGGCGGTTCTTGGTTTTGCGACTGAGCCGTCGTTTTCTTTTTCAACTGACCACGTAGGCCAGAGCCAATCCTTCGGGCCGTCCTTGGCCCAGCGAGAGGGAGGCGACACGTTTGCATCGGTGTTCTCGCGCTCCATCCATGAAATCTGTTGCACTGCAAGCATGAATGCGAAGGTCAGGGCTACGCAATAAATGAGGAGGGCGACGTTGAGGATCATGCTGGTACCTTGTCGTCAGTTGCAAGCTCGGGCCACATCGCTGTGACCTTCTGACCAAAGTGGTCAGAAACTTTCTTTGCCGTGCTGAGGGTGGGCTTTGTACCCTGTTCCAGCCGCCTAATCGTGCGCCCTGAAATACCAATCTCTTGTCCAAGTTCTTCCGGGCTAAGACCTGAGTTAATGCGCATCATACGTAGTTCAAATGCTGTCAATTGGATTCCCTTCATGGCAAGGAGTTTACTAAATTGTCAAACATTGTCAAGATATGGCAAGGATTTTACTAAGTTGGTAAGACGTATGCAAGAACACTTGTAATACTTGTCCGCAATGAGCAGGCTTTCTATACAGGAACTGCGCCGTAGGATTGCAGCAGCGTGTGCTTTGAAGTCATGGAGCCAAGATGATTTAAATAAGGGGTTGCATGAATACGGACTAAACAAGAACGATGGCAAGGGTATTATCTCTGGGCGTGTCCAGCTAACGCCAGCAAATCTCCACGCACTCTCTGTAGTTCTCGATCTGCCAGAGGAGTGGTTCATCGAACCAAACCTCGACAATGTTCTCAATGTGCAATCTGCTGATGCAGGCAAAAAAGTCAGATCCCCTGACCTCGAGATCGCCAACCACATACAGAGAGAAGCGAAAGAACCAAAGCAAGTGCGACGGCGAGTGTCTGAAGGCTAAGGCTCTGGCTCAGATTGCTATAGCTCGATGGAAGTCAGCACGCGACTTCTGCGAGCGCAAGATAGCTGAACTGAGTATGCGCAAATAACTGCAACCGTAATAGAGTCCTAGTTTCCAGGTTGCGTAGATGGGGAGGCTTACGCGGTTGGGGTGTTTGTGGCAGTTATCGAGATCGCAGAAGTCGGGAAGGCTGACTACAGCAACGAACCCGTGGGTGATCGCGGGGCAATGAAAGAACTCAATTACTGGGTGGGCCTTCGCAACTACTGCGAGGAACAAGTTAGGCAGTGGCAAGAGATATTGGAGGAAAGTGATGACAAGTAAACGATTGCTGGTCGTAGTGTTGGTACTTGTCACCATGCTCATAATAGACTGAGCCATTGAAACTCTGCCTGTGCAGAAATAACATTAAGGAGGCAACATGACCGAACAACAAGTAGCAGAACCAGCAACAAAATCATCTGAGGAGCGCAGGGCCCTGTTAGCTGCGAAGATCCAAGACAGAGTTGTCAATGGTGGCTGGCGTATAGAGAATCAGAGTGACTACCAAGCTACGATGATTGAGGGCAAGAAGGTTAACCACGTCTTGCACTTAATCTTGTCCATCGTAACGGTTGGGCTCTGGTTAGTTGTCTGGATAATCATGGCAATCGTAGGTGGCGAGAAGCGGCACTTCGTTGCTGTAGATGAATTCGGGAATGTGACTACCCAAAAGGCAGCGCCGGCTACGGTCTGATAATAAAAAACCCCCGCAACCGAAAGGCTACGGGGGTTTGGGGGATGAGAGGACTTAGCCCCTGGCACCGATCTGTTAAATCTGTTGTCTTACTTACGAAGCCGCACCACGATCCAGGTAACGATTCCAGGCAGCGAACCAAGCAAAACCGCGAGCGCCGCTGTCTGTTCTGGACTCAGATCAAGCCCGAGCAGCACAACTACTGCCGCGACTATCGCACCGGCTCCTGCCGGTATTTTCTCTGCTGGTCTCGGTGTCTTGCTCATGGTTTCCTTCCTGCCTCGTAGGCAATCCACCTAGCCACATTTGCGGCCAGCACTGCTACACCCATTGCTATAGCTAAGAGAGTCACAGCTTTTTCGTGGATCTCGTCTGTCATGGGTAACTCCATTCGGTGTCCCAACCACGACTATCAACGTGGATCGCTGTGCCGTACGACTTTCCGATGCCGTCGAAGATGTCTTCACACTGCTCCGTCCACCAGGCGCGGCCACCTGACCACGGACAGAGCCGGTCTATCTCGCCGATCGAGATGTCGGTAGCACAGCCTTTTTTGTGCTGAGAATATTTAGCTCCACCGACAAACTTGTTCTTCGCATAGCTCCTGAGCCAAGACAGGATCTCAATGATGCTGGCAGGGCCGAGGTCGCGCTTGGCCCGTTCTTCGTTGACTCGGCGCAGCAGTTCCTGCAGGTTCCTTGCGTGCCTGATTATGTCGGTCTTGAACTTCGACGGAATGCGCGGGTACCAGGACTTTGCAAGCACTTGTGACCAGGTGAATCTCGTACCGGCTATGTACCTGCCCTTACCCCTTGCCCGCCAGCGCTGTAGGACGCGCCTGGCGTCGCTAGCTTGCTCTCTGCGCCTGCGCAACATCTTGGAGGCTTCGTCTCGCCGATCCCGTCTTTTGATGTTGAACTGTTCGGCCTCGTAGACAAGATGCCGCCACTTATCGATTACTGCTTTGCGGTGGTTCATTGATACGTGACGGTGCAGGCGACCCTCACGATACTTCCGCCTGCGACGCCACAGGTTTAGCGACGCTTGGCTCCAAGTATGTATCGACTTCCAGTAGGCAGCAGAAGCAGTGCGCCACTTAAGTTTTTTAGTCCATCTTTTGATAACGCCTAATGCACTAGCCATCATTTACCTCCTTATTTGCAAGCCCATTCACTCTGCCTGCCTCGTTTGAATGCCAGCGCCGTAACCCTGGCCTGATCCCTTGACGACCAGATCGACGGCGGCTGTCCGCGTTTCCTATGCACGCGGCGCGTCCATTTAACTTTCCGCACGACCCTTCCGTCTTTCTTATAGACCAGGACGCGCCGCCTCTTGTAATAGTGCGGGGTCGGTGCGTAGACCTTCATGCGTTCCCAGGTCGAATACAGATACTGGAACAGACCATGATGCCCGATATATATTGTGTGGTGATTAAACGACGACTCGCATCGTGCGATACGGATCAGCGTGTCGCCATATCCAGCGACGCCTGCTGCTTTCGTTTCCTCCCTAATGATCTGCTTCGTCCGTTTCGGTGATACATAATGTGCATCTGCCACGGCCGGCGCAAGGCAGACAGCAGCAATTGTTATGTATGCGACTAAGCGGATAAATCCCCTTCGGTCGTTTACAGAACCTCCGCATCCATGCAGGCATAGGAAAGACCGGCCTCATGCCGGCTCGTAAAGATTGGTCCGTTAGGGACTAGAGGAACTTTGCGACGACTACGCCGATAGACGCGCCGACCGTGTTGGCAAGTAATATCGCGATGACCAGCCGATCAATCCGCCCGTTGATTTTCTCAACCCTGCTCAAGATACCTGTCTCACCGTTCACGCCAAAGACAGCATGATTTAATCTGACCAGCTTGGTGTCGATGTTTTCTAGCTTGGTTTCCATTAGCCATTTAGACCCTGACTCTCCTGTGCGCCTATGTCAGCGCTGCGTATTTCCAAGCACCGCCTACTCGTACATACAGTCGCTCCGCGGATGTATCCAAATAAAGCGTTCCATCCGGTGCTGTATGTGTTGGCGCACTTGCCAATGCTAAGACTCTTTTTTGTGCACTCTCTAGATTACTAAGACGTGCATTTATACCAAGAATTTCGTCTACTACATCCGGTTGATCGGTTCGACTGCTCATAGTGTGCTCTCTTCCAATCCGAGTGTATGAGCAACTTCGTTGCCTGAATCGTCAATCTTTACTTCAATGCTGTCAACGCGGGGAGATGTGTCTATCTGCATTGCATCACGGTTTGCTCTTAGCCTAATAGTGTCACCAATATCGTAATCCACGAAAGGTACGGGAGCCAAACCTGGATCGGGATTAAATTTAATAACCGTGATAGGATTAGGCATCAATGCTTCTTGCGCTTTTTCGAGTAATGATGCAGTATTATTAACATCTGTTCTAGTCTCCACTATCATCCACAAACCGTATTTTGATATTGAAGTCGCGTCGGATGCTTCACGTTGAAGATCGCCTTCACCAACAACACGTACTTTATTAATTGGCGGAATTGTTTTGCGCACAACGTTACTGACGTTATCAATCGTAGTGGGACCATTTTCAAATATTGCAAGTGGCTTGTCACTGCCCCGATCGGCATAGACATTGAATGCAGCGATTGTGGTTTCCTCGTCATCAATCGGCACCATCTCAAAGTCAAAGCCATCAAGAACATCCGTTAGCTGCGTAATCGCCTCAGCCACTTGCTTGTGTTCATAGGAGCGATCGCGCGGCTTGGTGGTTTCAATTGAACCCTGTTTAATCGCTGTGTCGCCCTCACCGTCAGTATCAGAAATCAGCGTCCAAGCGATAGAGCCAGCGTCAGTTGAAGAGAAGGTTTTGCTCGCCGCAGTATATCGATTCTTGAGTAAGTAAAAAGGATCGCGAAATATCGGATCGACAAAGGTCGACTTTTGGGCTTGTTCCTTCAGTCCAGCGAAAATTCCATTGAATTCCAATACTCCATCACGATACACTTTTAATCGAGGCAGGAGACTGTTCAAACCGTTAATTAATTTAGAAGCCTCTTCGTCTACCAGGCTCGTTTTGAAAGTGACTTTGGTGCTTTCGTTCCGCTTAAATTTGATCTTTTTGTTTCGTGCCGATGAGCATTCGCTAAGAGTCATCCCACTACTATTAGTTAAAACAAAATTCCAAGTTGCCATTAGACCAACTGATCAAAGTCCATAGCCCAGACCCAAAGCTTCCGCTCTTTGGCAAGAACAGTGGTACTTGAAGTTAGGAACTGTACAGAAACGTCATACGTTCCAGCTGCAGCGAATATGTAACAAACACCGCCCGTTGGACCTTGAGTGGTTGGATAGTACACATTAAAAGTTCCACCGACCGCCGTACTTCCTTCTTCCGCAGCAGTTACAAATTGCCCAATCGTTTCGCCAGTTGTCACATCGGCTGGCGTATCAGTTGGCGAACTAGCCGTAGCTAGTCCCATAGGAAGCGTAAACAGCGTTTCGTATACAGCTGCAGTATTGTTGTCGGCTGCTTGAGTGCCAACCAAAGCTAGTTGTCTTGATTTAAGTTGATTGCTTCCGATAAAGATCGCAGCACGTGATCCTGTAGCCGGTGTTGATTTCATATGCGCTCGATACGCAACAACAATAAGACCATCAGCGGGCAAAACTATATTTCTAACTTCGTCCGGTGTCGCTAACTTTACATAGGTCGCTGATCCAGTTGATTCCTCTCCCGGGATAGCCACTGCGCCACGATGTCTGGGCCGTCGATCATCTATGTCATTATCCCCAATCGACACAGCCTCGGTTGCGGGTACATTGACTACAGCCAGTGGTATTGAAGAGCTGGGTAATGCTGGTGTTCCATTAGCTCCTGGTGCATCAGTCTTTGTTGCCGCTGCATTCGGTGTGCCTTCAAGAACTATACAACGAGCCTTATTCGATCCGAGCGAATCATGCGTGTCGTCCATTACTTGCACTATTACCAAGTCATTCCTTGGATCGGCAGCATCTCCGTCTGATATATCTACATTTTCTACGTCAGAATGTGGCGCAATGTAATAACGACCTTGCACAGCAACTGCATCACCTTGAATTACTAGACCATCACCAGTCGTCGCCGCAACTTCAACCGTCATATTTGCACCTGCGCCACGCTCAGTTACCGCGTAGGAGCCTAAGCTAAGAATTCCCTCTTTAAGCCCCAACATCCAGAAGCGTCTGTCGTCTATCGCGTCATAACCTGGAGAAGTACCAACTCCCGCTTGCGTGGTAATTGCTCCGTGTCCTAGTGATGGTGCAATATCAAATGTATTTGCCAAAACTCCCCCTATAGATAAGCGTCACGATAAATTACATCGACTCGTGCACTTGCATTGAAATTTGGAGCCAGAAGCTGTACTGTGTCGGCTCCTGGAGGCAGACTAAACCAAGTAGTGCCTACGGAGTCGAGCAGGTTAGCTTTATTAACCGTTCCATTGAGTTTTATTGTTCGATTGTATACATCAATTTCCATAAAATCGCCATCAGATATTTCACCATTTAAGGAAATTTCTTCACTTGTAGACTGTAGCCTTACTGCAGGAGACGTACAGTAGCCGTATACCTTAAATATTGGCGGCGTTGGGATAATGCCTCCATTATTTACTGAAGCACTCCCCCCTGAAGAGGGGTTGTAACCTCTTGGGTAAGTGTAAGGATAAATCTTACCGCCTGACGCGACCGACAATGCGCTGCCTACGTCAGTAGTTTCGGTTTGACTGTAGGCCCTGGGATCTTCAAAGTTTAGGTGTGCCTGATACAAAAGCCAGCTGTGATGCTCAAGCGGTGGCGCAAGTGGTCCTGCCAGTTTGACTACGTTGTCACGCGACTGCAAAAGCAAGCCAGAATCGCCACGCTGCCACTTGACCGTAATCGGTGAGTCGAGCGACCCCCACAACTCGGCTGCTATAGCACCGAACTCAGCTTCAGAATCGGCTGCATCATCGCCCCATACCTCACCCTCAAACGTCGCGACCTTGCCAGTCGAATGTTTTGTGTCGTCAATGTTGCCATGCCTGTTAGGACGATTCCGTGTGATCTGCCGTACTCCAGTGACTCCATGCAGTCCAGGCGCACGCGCTATAGAACGCTTGTCGGCTCCATGAACCCGTTCTGTTCCAAAATCGATGTAGTTCCAGCGCCCGCTCATCGCGTTGCAATTTCCCAACCTATTTCACGCGCTAGAACTGCAGGATCTTCAGCTGCTGCACCCTCCGTGTTAACAGTTAAGTTTACCGAGCCTGTTTCTCCAGTTCGATCGTTAGTATCACCTGTAAATGAAGCGGATATTCTTGGAGAGAATGCAGAGATTTCACTTTGCAGTGAAGCGAATTGGCGTTCCATTCCAACGCCCAAGCCTTCCATTATGGCGGCTCCCGCAGGAACTAATAGCCTCAAGTCATCACTAAGTGGTCCCTTCCACTTAGGAATTTTCTTCGTGGCCTTCTTGAGCCACTTTTTAACAGACTTCCACTTGCTTTTGAGTCCTTTAAGAAGACCACTAAAAATAGCCTTGCCTGCACCAACTAAGATACTTCCCAAATTGCCAATACCAGATTTTATACTGGCAGGGATTCCCTTCGCGAAAGATACGATTGCATCGGCCTTCTCCATCATGCCATTTTTAAAGGCTTGCCATGCCCGACTAGCAACACCCTTGAGTTTAGTTGCGATATTCCCCAAAGCCGAAACCAACTTGCCGGGAATCCCATGTACGAAACTTACAATTGCCCCAACTTTCTCCATCATCCCATTTTTAAAGGCTTGCCATATCGCACTAGCTTTCTCTTTTAGTTTAGTGGCTATGATTCCTAGCGCAAGAATTAACTTGCCTGGCAAACCTGTTACGAAGTTTACAATAGAATTTATTCCAGAGGTAGTAGCGTCTTTAGCTGCACCCCACGCTCCTACTATTGTATTTTTTATTGCGTTCCATACTGACGATGCCGCAGTTTTAATCGCGTCCCACGCACCTAAGACTACTGATTTGATCGTATTCCATATAAGTGCAGCAAGGTCAGCAAGAGCTTCCCAGGACAAACCTATTTTTTCTGCAACGGCTCTTATCGGCGCAGTTAATTGTCCGACCGTACCAATGACAACATTTACTGCACCCTTGAAGATACGTTTGATGCCTTTCCACATCTTATTAAAATCTCCAGTAAACAATCCTGAAAAGACATCAAGTATTCCGCCGATGATTTCGAACGTTCCTTCGATGGCCTGAATGAAACCATCGAGAAAGCCTTTGATAGCGAGGAAAACTATCTCAAATGTTATTATCAGCGCTTGTATTAAAGGCTCAAAACTGCCAAACGCAGCAGTCCCTCTCGTTTGTAAATCGGTAAGAGCAGTAACAAGCCACGCTGATCCTTTGCCTATAGTATTAAATACTGCAGTGGCAACTGGTTCAAGAAGTACAAATCCTTTGTTTTTCAGAATCTGCAAGTTCTCCTTGAGATCCATAGTGTCTTTGCCAGCAGCCCTAATAGTGTCCTTACCGTTCACTATTGTGTCCTGCATATCCTCAAACGAGAAACGTCCCTGATTGATTGCTTCCGCAATGTCTGGTCCAGCTCGTTGTCCGAATACCTTTATAGCCTTGGCCGTTGCCTTGCTCTTATCGTCCATATTGCCAAGCTCTTTGATTGTCTTTTGTAGAGCTACTTTTGGATCTTTGCCTGCCTTCGCAAAGTTAGAAAGCGCCATCTTCAGACCAGGCATAGCCGTCTGTAAGTTGACGCCTGCTTTCTGAAAAGAGGAGAACATAGCTAGCGATTGGTCGAAGTTAAATCCAAGCTGCCTAAGTGGTGATCCGAACTTCTGCATCAAAGTTGATAAGTCACCAACTGACGCACCAGAAGCCTGCGATGCTCTGAAGAACTTATCTAAAGCTCCGCTTTGATCCTTGGTCTTAACGCCCCAGTCTTCAAACGCTACGGAAACTGTTTCGATATTCTTGCCGAGATCATCGCCTGTAATACGAGAAAGTTCTAGAAACTGCTTTGACAAAGAGCGCAGTGGCTTGCCTGTAACACCAAGACGGGTGTTTATATCAGCAATCGCAGTACCGGCATCCCCAAAATCAGCGGGTACTTCTGATACAACATTCTTGAAATCATCTTTGAGACCTTCAAGCGATTTACCTGTGGCACCAGTTCCGACGCGGATTGTGTCATAAGCATCATCGAACTTCTCACCAAGCTTGAAAAGACCAACTCCTGCAGTAACTACTGCAGCACCAACTAAGGCTACTGAGGCAACACCGCCCTTGGAGAAAGATGCAATGCTGGCCTTTGCGCTGCCGAGCTTACTCTTCAGAGCGCTCGATTTGGCATCAAGGTTAAGTACCGCTGTTCCTAGGCTCTCTGCCACTTGTTATCCTTCCTCGACGGCAATGCCCATAGCGGCAATATCCGCCATAGTTGCGGGCTTGGCTCGTTGCCTAGATCCAGTGCTTCGCTCCAACCTTTTGATACAAGCTTGTCGGTCCGCCTTCTTTGCGCTGCCAGTACCGACTGCAATTGCCTCAATGCGAGCAAGCTGTTTTTCCGCCTGCAGACGTGGCAACATCATCGTGTAGGCTTTTAAGATCGCTGGCCTGAGATGGAACCAGCTTTCCGGCGGGCCGCCGTAGAATTGTTGGAGCCTCGCAATGGCTTCGCCGGTGTCTTGCTCTTCTTCTTTTTCCTCGCCCCGCCCGCTTTCTTTTTTGGGGAGGCTTGTGTAAAAGCCTTCATAATATCTAATTTCTGCATCACGTTTAGTTGTGCAAGAACCTCTGAAGGCAGATCAATCATGACTAATAACAAAAAGCGATCAATTGCTGATTCAAAATCCTCTACGACTTCTTCATCGTATTCGTCACTTTCCTCCATAGCCTCAGCTTTTGGCTGCATGATGTCCACTTCTTTACCTAAGCTGGTTATTGATACTTGCTTCGCTAATGACAAATCCTCTATATCTGCTAATTCATAGAGTTTGCCTTTACGATCTTTCTTAGTACGAATTCTAACTGTTGGCCTTGCCGGAGCCAGCGTGTCTAAATCAAGAACTCGTCTGCTTTTCTCTACTGTCACTTTGACCTCCTTGGCCTGTGTCTAGCTCTAGTTTTATTCCATACCTGGCACAGTCTCTTTCCAATTTTTCAAGCGCTTGCATCAATTCACGAGCACTCCTCCGGTGAGCGGACACGGATCTCTTATGGACCCGTGCCGCTTCTTTTAAGGCTGTACCGGCTTGCGCAACTGCTGTACTTACTTCTGACAAGACTACGCACCGGCTACTGTCGTTTGAGTTCTTAGCTTCCCGAATCCATCGGTATCGTCTTCGATCGCCATAAACTCACACTCTAATCCTGCTGGCTCACCCTTGTTGTAAACTGGCTCAGGATTGCCCCCTTGAATCGCAATCGGGAACTCATATTGTGCGTTCAGAGTGTCAAGCACAGTTGACGTTCCTCGTGCCAATAATGCAAAATGTGCCACCTGCAAACCTTGCAGTGTGTCAAAATGCTTCTGTCCGGCAACACCAGAAGCCTGAGCGACAGTTGTCACTGACGCATCATTAAGAATCTTGGCGTATTGGTCTGGACTTAGATCAACCAAAGTAAATGCAATCTTCAGATCTTCCTCAGAGCGAAACGCCTTTCGTGGCCCTGTTCCGCCAGCAGGTCTAAACAATTCAATCGACTGATCATGCGTCACCGTCACACCGTCGTCTGAGTAGTTTTTATCTCCCGATGTGCCAAGCTTGATCCAGTTGCCCGCCACCGCGTCCTTAATATCAGGAGATGACTCACCTACCGCCGCAACGTATATAGTGAGTGGTGCAGCCAATATTTCATATGGAGCAGCCATTTACTTTTCCTCCTTAGATTTCTGCCCCGCGCTCTTGGCCTCGGACTTATTTTTGTCTTTATCTTTGTCTTTCTTTTCTTTTGGCGGATTAATTTCAGTTACTCTCACTTCTGTGACAGCAACAGTTGGATCTGCAAGCAATTTCTTGATTGTCTTACTGTCCAATTTCAATATTTCACCACCCATAGCCACACGATGATCTGGCACCTGTAACTTGTGGTGTGGTTCACCATCAAATCTGATATAACCCATTTTCCTTCCTTCCTTCCTTTTTATGCCGCTGTTATCTCTGCAAATAGCACTTGCCACGATCCAAAAATGAACGGCCAATCGGTATCGGGATCGCGCAGCGGTAGCGGCCCAGCTGACCGGTTCGCCCAATGCAGCATGGCCTGCTGCTTTATGTTGCGCCGCATCTGCTTAAGCGCCGGGTACAGCACCCTCCAAACCTGAAACGCCTCATGGGGCGTTGCGCCATAACAGGTTGTATCGACCGCAATGTCGCTGAATTCTTGATAACCGCCGCCAAACGACGACGCCCCAGGCGCCAGATTGACCACGATTGCCTTAACAGGCATCGAGGAGACCTGATTTTTCGGCAACTCCCCACCGTAGACCCGCGAGCCGATCTCAGTGGTCACACTTAAGTCGGCGAGAAGGAACTCCCGCAGCGCCAGGATCGGGTCAACCACTGAAATTAGCCCTTATGCGACCGGCGAGCTTTGGATATTCCACAGCCGCAGCTGGGCGCAGGTACGGCATGGCCGGCTTGTTCGCTGTGTCTATCTCGAGCCAGATTGCATACTTCACCGTGAAGCTGCCCCATTGTCCGGTTACCTTCCCGCTGCTTGATGCAGCCGAGCGCATCTGAATCGAACCCTCTAAGGTGCCGGTTTGGTTCTGCCAGGAATGATTTTGCTTGGCATGGATTACCGCTGCGGCTGTCGTTTCGTCAATAGCCTTTTTAACGGCGGCCTCCATCTTCTTCTCTACCTTGTCGCCGAACCAGGTAAACGGCATTTAACTCACCTCCGTAACGAGTGCAATAATGTGATCCTGCCGCAGACCCACTGACTCGATCACCATCGGCCCCGGTAATATCTCTATGCCTTTTCGATTAGTCACGCTTGTGACCCGATCCGCCTCGGTTACGTCGGTGTCTTTTGGAAAGATGATCCGCCGATCCTCGACCACGGCGGTCTTGTCACCGTCGATAACCTCGCGGCCTGCCTGAAACCAAGCCCGGCAAGGAACGCTTATCAGGTGATCTGTGAAGGTAGGAGCCACCGATCCACCCCAGTCGTCGGTACTCGTAGCGGTGTCACGCTGGATAGTCGCCCGCTGAATCATGGCGCCCCTGGCGCTCATGCCATCAGCAGCCCTTTACGCGGTGAGAGACTTGTTATCAGACGCTCACGCTCCGCTGTGTAGTCAGCATGACTTGTTGCTACATCGCCCACCTTGCGCGACGAGACCCCCTCGTATTCCACTGACAGCTGCATAACCTTGATAACGACTTCCTCGCGTTGCTTCGTGTCATCAAGCGGTGTGTAAGTGATATCTGCCCGGTCGCCCCATTTTGTGCGTGCATTGGTTCCGTCGTTTAGCCGCTGAATCGTGCGCCCGTTGTACCAAATGCGGTAGTCGTCAGCGGCCAGCACCGTTGTCACAGTGCCGACGTATTCGGTGACAACGATCGTTTCGCTTGCGTCCAGGGGTCGCTTTAGATCAAGCGACGTTTTATCGCCAATCAATGTACGCGTGATAGGCGAGTCTGAGTCTGCATCGGCTCCATACCGATCGCGGATATCTGCCAGCGCCTCGTCAATGAACGCCTGTAGTTCCGTATCCGAAAAGTCAGTCTCGACTCTCTCTTTTACGCGGTCGATCAGCGACAACTTTTACCCTTTCTTGTTCTTCTTTTTCTTGGCCTGCTTGTCCTTTGGCTTGTCCTTTTTCTTCTTGACTAGGCCAAGCTCGACAGCTTCGTCGTAAGGGATCTGCGTCCCTGGCGTACAGAAAAGTATCGCCGCAGCCTCGTCGCCATCCTTGACAAGATTCCCGTCTTTGTCTTTCCAGAGCTTTTCTTCTGCTGTATATATTGACCCCATTGCTTGTTCCTTTCTTGTATTTATCACTAGCCCCATTACGAAATTACATACTTTGTATTCGTAGGACTAACTTGTGCTTCCCCTGTTGTGATTGCATACAATTCATCTCCTGCATTTAATTCAATTGGTAAATACTTAATACCTGAACTAATGTCATTGACAAGCACTATTCCGTCGGCAACACTAACACTGTTTATTCCTACCCAAATCGGCGTTGGCTTCGTGTTATTCAACACAACGTTTCTATGTGCACTATCACTCGCCGCAACGACTAATGTTGCAGTTAATCCAACGTTAACTTCAGCCATTAGACAGACTCCCATCGAGTATCACTTGGAGACACTTGCAAAACTGTTGTAATTGCGCTAATTGCTTTTCCGGGAGCCACCGTAAATGTATTCGCGCCAGAAGCTGCGATTACTATTCCGGTAGTTGCTGTAGCAACTGCTCCAATATCAAGGAAGATTGAATTTGGCCCAAGATTCTGGATTAAAATCTTTCTTTGCGCAACATCTGACGCAGGCACAAGATCAGCCGCAGTTGTGTCTACTTGAACCGCAGCCATTAGATACTTAACACTGCCATCGTAATGGCTGTCTCTTCGCTGGTTACAACGTTAATCTCACCATCACTGTCGTTGTAGACCTCGGGCGGGAACGGTCCAGCAAAAACATCACCAGTCGTTGCCGGTACTGTAAATGTTAGGTCCGCAATTGCAAGACCGTCAACGAGATTAGGCGTCGTAACCGTAATCGTAGCTATGCCTGCACCTGTTTTCTCAAAATGCAAAATAGTATTACCGTTATTTTTGATCTTGTAGTTATCGGCTGTTGCCATTGCTTGGTACGTGGCTTCCAGCTTCGCCCTCGTTACTTCTTCTGCTGTTAAATTTACTTCACCCATTTACTTTCTCCTTTTTGGTTTTTCCGATGTTCCTTACCTTGCGATCTGCTACACCCACAAGCGAGGTCGCCGCATCCGAAACAAGATCCTCAAGTAAGGGGGCGTTCCTCGAAACCAACAGGGGCGCCGTTACTGACACGACCTGTTCTAAGACTTTGAAATCTGCATCCTCGAACCGGTAGCGTCCTTCCTCTTGTGGATCACAATCAAGAATGTCCAGACACCGATTCAGACACCTTAGAGCGGGTGTCAACAGCGGACCTTGGTTGACGACTTGTGCCAACTGAGGCGTGTAACTACTAAGAAGCCAGTGGAGCATCTCGCTCACAGTGGCCTTTTCAGAGATAACTCCTTCTTGACCCTTAGCATTTTCCATGCGAAATGCTTTTCCGTTTGACGCTATGAATTGTTCCTCTTTTATGTATTTCAACTTCGCTCTCCTTTCGAGCCTTGTTTGTTTGCTAACTAATTACGGACAGACGACATGCTCCCACAACCCATGCAAGGCTCCGTCGTCTTGTGTCTCGTTCCACTTGATCTGCGCTTCTTGACCGACTCCCATCTGAGCGTCGCACTTAGGACACACAGTTTCGCTTTCCGGGCAAGTTACGCCCGCTGTTTGCGCGGCGTAGTGCCACGCTGCGCCGTAGCGAAAGTAGATCCGTCCGTTAGCCGAATCAATGGCAATATCACCGTTGAGATCCGTCTGGTTTGTTTCACCATCACCCACAGCACCCGCCTTTACACGAGTCGCTAACCCTTCAACCGTACAATCCAGCTTGTTGCCAGCAACTACGTAGGCGGTTGTAGTCGTACCGTTGGTTGTTCCCCTTAGATTAAGATCAGCGTTTGCTGCTGTTCCACCATAAAAGATGTTGCCGCCAAGGTTAACATCAGCAGCAGCTTCATAATCGTCCTCTGCGTTGACCTTCCAACCTGTGATGTTCGCACCGTTAGCCTGGTTGCGAGCAGACCAAACGGCTGTGTCGTTTGGCACCCGCACGTTGCCCGCGTCAGCAGGGTTCGTGCCGAACTGGAGGCCGTTCGTCCCAAAGTCGGCCACCGTTGCGCTAAAGGTGTACTCATCCGTTCCGGCCACAGCAATATTGACCGTCTTACCCGCGAGGGCGTTAAGCGTCAGGTCGCCAGTGTTGTCGTTGACCAGATAGACCTCGGTGTTTGCCGGGGCGGTTGCGGCGTTGAGAATCAGGAACCCAGCGTTATCGAGGGCGTTGTCGTTGAGGTCCACCGTCGTTGCCGAAAACGCCACCTCCACAACAGCGTTTACGCAGACGTTGACCGTACTTCCGGTCGGTGCGTCCAGCTTGAGCGTACCGCCCACGGAGCGGAGCCAACCGTCCGTTGAGTCATGGAATGCCTTCAGGTAGTCGGTCGCCGGCGTCGTGTTCGAGTGGACATAGACTGACGGGTGCGTATCCGCCGCTACGTTCCAGTCGGTGCCGATGGCTGACTTGTCCGTGAAGTGGATGGCCTGGTTCGCATCAGCGAGACCCACAACAAGCGTTTCGTTGTCGACGTCGCCAACTTCCCAACCAATCACCGCGTCGCTATCCGTACCGAATTCGAACTCTATTCCGTCCAGCAGTATTGCTGAATGTGCATGGTCGGAACGAGCAAACGACACTGCCGCACCTTCTGCATTAGCCGCCCTAAGTGATCCGTCAACAGGTGATGCACACACAATCCCATGCTCATGATCTCCCCGCGCTGGTGAAAGGCTCGTGCCTTCTGTTGCTGTATCGTCACACTGAATTACGTTCGGTGTGTCTCCAAAGGCCCAGTTGACTTTATCGCTTGGAATTGAAGAGTCTGCAAACTTATCCTCAGCAGTTGCTGCATCAAAGAAATTAGCCGCCATTACAGCCCGACCAGTAGCGGTGGCCGCCAATGCACCAGCTGCGAACTTATCCGCATCGTCTACAGCACCATCACCTAGGATTGTGTTATCTACAAGACCAGCAGCGAACGGATCACGTCCGTTTGCATCGGCTGTAAATGCACCTGAAGCAAACGAATCAGGTCCAATCTGCGCACCATCGCCCGCATCGCCAGTGTGATCATGATCACCTAGCTTGTGGACGTGATCAACAGGAGCGTACTTCGTAACTACACCAATGGCGTTGGCTGTAGATGTTCCGTCCGCCGCCATTTCTCCAATCAAACCAATGGCGGGTCCACCGCCTGCCCCTTCTGCAAACTGTGTCCAGGTTGGAGACGCTTTCGTATTTGAGTTTTGATATAAGTTGGCGTTGGTTGTGTCGATCAGCAGAGCGCCTTTCTCTGCTATGCCCGCAAGCGTTCCTCCGCCACCATCTGACGGCGCTCCCGCATTCTCAAACGGACGATCGAGAGACCCTTCAATTTTTATCCCGCCCTGTATTGTGCTCATTTTTTTTCTCCTTTTATCGAGGTGGGGGCGACAGTTAAGCCGCCCCCTTCCTTCCTATTAGATACCTGTCACCGTACAGATCGCGGCTGGGCGGTATGCGACCAGCGCGACTCGTAGATCGGCGCGAATTGCCTGCTTGCCCTTGACGAAGTAGTCAGAGTGCGAATCTGACACCTTGACCTCGACGCCACGCCTAGTTGACAACTCGGTGTGAGTTGTAAAGTCAGCGACTAGCCCCGTGTTCTCGGTCTCTGCATCCGACTGAACTACCTGCAGACCCCAAATGCGCTCTGGCCCTGCATCTGAAGGCGAACCCCAGATGTAGACACCATCGGCAGTTTGCAGCAGGCGAATACCCTGCCAGTCGTTAGGGTGAAGGATCACTGCGCTCGGATTTGCTCGGCCCGTGACCCTGACCTTTGTCATGGCTTTGTAAATGGCATCTGGCACAGGATCGGCACCCTTAGCCTGCGTCTGGATTCCAACTACGTTCAGGAGTCCTCTCAGGTTAGGCGCTGCACCATTGCCAACCAGTATCTGACTGTCCAGACGTTGCTTAATCATAAACGTCAAGCGGTTATTGATATAAGCCGACACCTGCGCAACGTCCTCAAGCTGCTCATCCGATACCGGCAGGAACGTCGCGACCTTGCGAACGGTGGACGATGCCTCGGTCAACTCAAGCGCCGATTCTCCGTATGCCGCACCTTCGCTCGCCTCTGCAGCAGCAGACGTGAACGTTGTCTCTTCCATGTAGGTAACGGCCGACTGAGTAGTTGGGGTCTGAGGGAGTAGGTCTATGACCTGGATCGGACGCTGCGCATCCTCAACAACACGTCCTGTACGTATGGTCTCTGGCGCCCAACCTGCTGTAGTCTCGAACAGCGTCTTGGTGCCAATGTCTAGATGGCTTTTCTCGCCCTTGCGCTTGCAAGCATCCGACTCGGCGAACAATTCACCGACCGATTTCTGCTTAGGCTCTGGCTGTCCCTTACCATCGCCGACCGGCAGGCCAGGGTGGCCCTTCGACTCGTCCATGCGCTCGGTCCTCACTTTGATTGCCTCGACATCTTCGAGCGGCTTGACCTCATCGACAAGTTCGTCTAGCTCGACGTTCAAGCCTTTGATGTGATCGACCTTTGCAGTCGTGTCGCCATCGATGGACTTGATCTTGTCGAAGTCCATATCCTTGCCGGCCTCGTCAAAGATATCTTTTATCTCCTTACGCTTGGCCTCGATCCTGCCTCGTAGTTCCTTTAACTTTTCCATGCTGTCAACTCTCCTTTAGAGTCCGGCGCAACTACAGACGTAGTGCGCATATTCTCGCGCCAGATCTTCTGACGCTTCATCGGTTTTAGGCTCGACGGTCAAGACCTCGATCAGCCCTTCCAGTTTGGCCTGCAGCTGCGCGAGCAGTCCTGTTGACTGCTCGCCTAAGCTCTTGCCCTGGTCCTGCCGCAGCGTCTTAATCGCTTCGGCTCTCTTGATCAGCCCATCCACTTCGGCCACGACCGATGTAGCGTGTTCTGAAAACTTCTTATCGCCTGACTTGATGGCAAGTGTTCGGGTGTCAACCCCCGCGCCTAAGATCACCGGCGAAACTTCGTGTACCTTGATCTCCTTAAGGATCTGCACGTCCTCTTCGTCCCAGACTCCCTGTTCAGATTCGATAACGTCGTATCCATAAGACCACTCCTGTAGACCGCCCACGCCCTTTAAGACCGTGAACGTTTCGCGCCCGGCTTGCGTGTCCAGGAAAAACTGCCCCTTCAAAATTGCCTCGTCGTCGTTAGAAGTGATTACGCCCTTGCCGATCGGGAGCTTGTCTTGCCAGGACGTATGGTTGTAGGCGCTGATTAGTACGGGCGCCCCTTCGGTGAACGCCCCCGGCTCGGTCACGTCACCGTCTGAGTCCACGATGTTGAAGGTGGAAAAGACGGCGCTGACAGTTCCGGCATCCTCGTCGTCGATCTTCATGCCCTTGAGGTTCTTGATCTTTTTCATGCAGTCACTCCTGCCAATTCTTGGTTTACCACTGGCGCAAAGCTCAGGGAACCATTTGGATGTTCCAGTTCCATCTCGCGTTCGGCATCCTCGAAGGAAAAGGTCAGCCCGTCGCGTGCCTCGCATTCCTCGTCACTATCACCCAGCCGCGCATCAAAAGCCATGACCGCCGAGACTGTCTCCGCTTCTTTGTATGCAGTAATCGAGGACAGGTTCTGTGCATACTTCGTTTCGGATCGAGCGATCAGCTTGGCCCGATAGGCTGGACCCGCGTTGCCGAACCGTCCCGCTGGCACCTGGCTACGAATACGGCGTGCAATCTCAATCGGCCCGTCGCCCGCGTCCCGGCCCTCAGACAGCGCCCGGAATATCGAGCGTTGCGTTGAATTGTTGATATCGACAAGACCGCGCCTCATGCCGCCGCGATGGATAATCGCCCGCTGCACGTCGTCAGGGATTGACACGCCTAGGTCGAGCATACTGTTGATCATCGAAACCGTTTCGTCCAGGGTGCGCGAGTAGTGATCCTCAAAGCTCAATCTGAATCGTCCATCTATCCACTCCGACGAGTCGATCAACGCGATGGTCTGCTGCGAAAGCTCTGTGTCCGATTGCTTGCGCTGGCTGCCATTAGCTGATGAGAGATGGTCCTCGATGGCCTCCTCATACGCTAAAACGGCCAGGTCGCCAAGCACCGTAAAGTCAGCGGTCAAACTCACCGTGAAAGAATTCTCAAGGGCGCGAGCCTGCTGCTCCTGTGCCACGATCAGCCGCCGCTGTGCCTGCGTATGGCCCTTCGTCAATAGCTTAGGCTCCGGCGCTGCTGGAAGCTCAAGCAGCATCCGACCTGCTGGTCCGGTCTCGATCACCGACAGAGAGCGCAGATAAATTTCGTCCTCGTCGCCAGCTTCAAGGCTCAGTGCTCGGCGTCCCTCTGAAACCTTGATCCAGCCGCCGCGAATGCCAACGTCCATCCGAGTAGCCATCTTGTCTTGGTCTTCCTGCAACACCCGGACGTTCGACAGGTCGAACCCGACTCGGAATGCCCAGGGGTCGTCCTCGAAATCAGGCAGCAGCTGAAAGCGTATCTCCTCGGACAAGATTCTCTGCGTCGGAATAATGTTGTCCTCATAGGCTGCTTCCCTGGCCTCGGCATAGTTCGCAAAGGTGGAACGGTCCAGCCCAGCGCCAAGACCGCAAACGATCGCCGGTACTCCAAGAACCCCGGCGACCCTTTCTTCTGGAACACGCCTCAAAGTCTTTAGACTCAGCTGCTCAGGTGAGAAGCCGAACTGCTGAATCTTGGTCGGCCCGCTCATAACCAGTGGCTCGCCTCTACGATCGCCGGTGGAACTTTCAGCCACATACGCCTTAGTCGCCTTGACGTCATCTTCGCCCGGCGTGTGATCGCCTTCGGGACTGACCAGCAGTCCCGGCACACCCATATTCTTTAGCAGCGACGCCGTGAAGTTAGCGGCCTCGTCGTCGGTGAACACCTCTCGCAGCACAGCCTTGATAGGTGAGCGGCCCTTGCGCTGATTGTCGGGGTCGATGCCGTAGCGGAAATGCACAACGTCGTCGGCCTCCAGACGGATCACATTGGCGCTCGGCCTGTAGTCGTAGTGAGTGATTAGCTTCTGCTCGTTCCCCTGGGGTGTCAACAGCACCGAGGGCGTCCACCACAACTCTTTCAGCGCCCCGGTCTCGCTGCGTACCTTGATCCAGTAGGCGTTGCCGTCGATAAACCAATCCATGACGGTTGCCATCCACAGCAGCGTCCCGGCGTAAAAAGGGTTTGGCCTAACCAGCAGCCGTAGCATTTCATGGTCTACCTCTTGATCTTCTTGCCCGTCGTCTAGCTGCTTCCAAAGTGCAGGCGGCGCTTCTGGAAAGTTCCGCCCGATCCAACTGAGCGGCGCCATGATCACCGACGACCCGGTGCCGTCGCCTACCTCGGTTTGATAATCAAAGCTGGTGCGCGGCAGCCCGAACATCCTCCAAGACTGAGGACGAAACATCATCTGTGTCAAGATCTTTATGCCCCGGAACGGGGCGCTTGCAATGCGGCGAATCTTCAACGCTCAGCCTTTCGTTTCCGTTTCCTGTCCCTGCGCCGATTGCGTTCCTTCTTGCGCTGTCGGTCCATGCGATTCATCTTGCGCAGTCGTCCCTGCTTGCGGCGGTTCGGGTACTCACTCATACTGCTCGTCCTCGACAAAGGACCGCGTGTTGTCGTACCGCTTGCGCAGGTCTGCGTCCATATCGTCGTAAGCACGTTCGATTAACGGTCCAAAGAGCGAGCGAGCGAGTGCAAGGTTCACGACCTCGGCATTTATAAAAGCAGCTGCCACCTCAAGCGCGTTCCTACCCGCCTCGATAGCGACCGCCTTACCATCCAGTCCTATATCCTCTGCATGCACCGCCAGCGCGTGAGCTTCGACCTGCAGCCTTAACGCTGTATCCAAATAGATCGCTTCGCTGTTACCCACTTGTCCACGTTCCTTTCAGGTTTACATCGGTCGCCAGCTGCTTTGCTTCGTCAGCATTAACTCGGTCAGCGCCCAGACATTCGCGTCCAGCCTGTCGGGTGAATCTGAATCCTCCGGCGACCAGCCCGTCAGCTGCGATTCCAGTTCCGGGTGAGCGCCGACGTGGTGGACCTTGCCTTGTTCGTACAAAGCGGCCACCGGCTCGGCGCGGGTTTGTTTGCCTCGACTCGCATGTACTAGGTCCACCGGCACGTCAGCGTCGACGGTACGGATCGTTAACTCGACCATCTCGCCGCCGTTGTTAGATTCCGCGATGATCCGATCAGCTTCAAATTCGTGATACGCCCGGACTGCCCGCTGCGCCCAGCCATGCGGCGTGCGTCGTGCTGACCTGTCAGCCAGGATGTAGCCTTGCCCGTCCTCGCCCTTACCTGCGACGACGATGCCGGTCTCGTCGGCATCAGGCCCGCTGGTTGCAGCCGGGTCGATAGCGACGACGACCCGCTTTAATTCCGGTGCGATCCGCAGGCGCCCGTCTTCAATCGTCTGCCAAGTCCACAGCGCACCTTCGACATCCTCTAAAATTTCGCCGCCTAGTTCCTGCCGCCCCAGGCGTGTTCCCTCGTACCGTTCGACCAGCGCCGCCAACATTGCAGCTGAAAGATTCTCGGCGTTGTCAGCTGTCCGCATGTTCGTCACAACGGTCTCACTGTCGGCCATTAGGATCTTGGCGATGCCAAAGTTTCCCTTCGGCGTACCGGTCGCGATGATCCGCGCCGGGTCGATCCTCACCGCGAACGCAATCGATTCGTCCCACGACTTTTCCCACTGCTTCCACAACGACACTTCATCGCACCATGCACCCAGTAAGTTCTCACCCTGAATGCGCAGAGCGCCATCGTCTGCTCCATCAAGAAAGATCCGCGCGCCGCTGACCAGCCTAATCTCACCCAGCGATCTGTTCCAGGTGTCGACATTCGGCCCCAGACATTTCAATATCCCAGCTGGACCCTCAACACACTTGTCCCTGGCGTTGCCGTATGTCGGAGCGACGATCGCCCAGTCGCCCGGCGGATTGCTAACTATCCAGCTAGCAAATGCTTCGGCTCCGGCCCTGGTCTTACCCGACCCTCGACCTCCTCGCAAATACCAGCAACGATGATCGCCGGCAGGTTCAAACTGTTCCGGCCTTGCCGTTAGCTGCCACTTTTCCATTCGCAGGCTGTTGAACAGATGGAGCTTTTCGCTCGGCGCCCAACTCTTCCAAGAGTCCGTCGATCGCTTCGTCGAGTGCTTCTTTGCTTTCGTGCTTGATCTTGCCGCCATGCTCCACCTTCACGTTGTCCCGGTAGGTTTCAGGCTTGCGGCCTTTCAGCATGAATATCAGCAGGACGTCTGAAAACTTCTGGATCGTCCCGGCTGCTTCGCCCCTGGCGTTGTAGATTGTCTCGGGCCAGCCCAGCGCCCGGCGTCGTGCTTCCTGCTCCATCTCCTCGGTCGTCCACTCCTCGACCTCGGCCCACCTGAGCGCAAAATCCTCGTTACGCTGGCGCTCGTCGTAGACCGTCCGGCGACCGACGCCCGCCTTTTTTGCAGCGTCAAACACCGTCCCGCACTCAGCGAACGCTTTAAGGAATTTACCCTGCCAATCCTTTTTAGGTGCGCGGCGTTTGCGCGGCATATTCATCGCCCCATCGTCGGTTTACTTTGCTCGAATTGCTCTTAGGGGTCCGAGTAGATACTAGCCCTAGCACCTTGCGGTTGCGTTGCGCCCCCTGGTTGGCTGGTTCAAGTATGGCACATAAACCCGACGAAATCATCCCAGCGCCGCAATATCCTGCTCGATCTGTTCGACCTGCTGCCGTAACCGCGAAACCGTTTCAGTCTCAAGCCCGGCCAACATCGCCTGCCTGTCAGCCTGCCGTAGCCGATTGATAAGCGACCGCAACTCACGCTCGTGCTGCTCCCGCCGATGTTCCCTGTCGTAGTTCACCTTTGCGTCCTTACTCGCCCGGCAGTCTTCGACCTCACCCGGCGCTACCGGTTCCGGTTCATCGGTCAGCCCCAGGTTCGCATCACGCACATAATCAGGGGGGCACTTTTTCGACAGGTACAGTGGCGCATCGCCTTCGACCCTAAACATGATCGCCCAGACTTCCTGATCCGGATCGTGTACGCCGTACAGCCCGATCCAGTATTCCCTGAAATCGTCCGTAGTCTTGAACCCCTCGCGTCTGGCTGATTCGTAAGTGATATCGCCCAGCCGTTGTCGTTCGGCACCCAGGATCTCAATTCGTACCGTTGCACGCCCCCCCTCCTTGCGCTGCACTGCGTAATCCTTTCCGCGTTTGTACCGACAGGTGGTCTCTCCCACCTTCACCGGTCGACGAGTTTCAGTCTTGCGCCCCGACAGGATCTTCCTGACCATTTCAGGGGCGAAGATCACTCAATGCCCTCCACGTATTCCGTCACCTTGTATTCGTATGCCTTGCCCGCGTACTTTCGCCCCGACGCGATAGGAACATGCTTACTGCACCGCTGGCATATCGCGATCCCGTTACTTAGCGCCCTGGGTCCGCCCCGCGACGGCGGCACCAATCGCCTGACCCATAACTCGTTCTCGACTCCTTCCTTCTGATTACAGATAAAGCACCTATACCCGTCGCGTTCCTTAACCGCTTCCTTCCAATCCTGTTCCCACTCAAATACCTTCATTTGGTCCTTTCATGCTGTTTTGTCCCATTCGCGTAGGAACGATGGCGCCTGTCCCACTCCCATCCCATCCCCCCTTATAGGGGGTGGATGGAAGGTGGGACAAAGCTCGTTCCGTGTCCCATTTGTCCCACCGTGTCCCAGTTTTGTCCCAGTCAATTAAATAGCCCTTCTCGTTCGGATTCCTGCGCCTCGTTGTCCTCCTTTTCAAGTGTTTTCAGGTGTCGCTGTACCGTAGATTTCGCGATGTCAAGATCCTCCTCAAGCTGACGCACCGACCATTTACGGGCGTCGGGATTGTCCTCGAATAGATCCCGCAGCCGATCGATCGCAGAGGCGACACCGTCGTTCGGGTCGCGCCTGAACCCGTTCGCCCGATCAAACATCAGCCCCCATTTGTCCCCGATTTCAAGATCCCCGTCGCGGTCCTTGAACCAGTAGAGGTGCGAGTAACCGTCGTTCAGGCGGCGTAGCCCGATCACGACCTCGGCACCCCTGGTGTACGCTGTCGACCCGAAAAGTTCGTTGATACTGAACTTAACCCCGATCGGCGGCTTTCTACAGTGGACCGGCAGCACCAGCGCAAATCCGTAACGGTCCCGCCAGGTGTCAAACGTACACATAAGATCAACAGCTTCGCGTTCGGCGTTACTGTCACCCGTATGCAGTTTGTACAGCGGGTCGGCCAGCACAACGTCGTAGGCCCTTGCATCTAGCACCCGTTCGACTGCAGCGACATCAACAGGATCTGAATCTAAGCTCAAGCCGTCCGGCACCCTGACATAATCAACGGCCTCTGAATCCATCAGGTTCGCCTCCTCTAGTCGGCGTTTGATCGTGCGTAACCCCTGTTCGGCGTCGATCACCAGCGCCCGGCAGTCGCCCTGGCCCTGAAACCCCAGCAGTTCCGACCCCTCGATGATCGCCTTTAATATCCCCAGGCTGATCGTCGTCTTGCCCTCGCCCGTCGGCGCTCCGATCACTAGTCGGTTCTGCCTGATGACCAGCGACCCCAGCAGCTTGTCGGATTCGTCCGGTTCCGGCAGGTCGCAGATCGCCTTCGCGCTCAACACCTCAAGCACCTGGGCGCTGGGTGCCGCATCCTCGGCCAGCCCCTGCAGTTCCTTTACAGCTTCGCCCAGGTCGCCGTTCATCGCCGGGTTTGCCACCAGCTGGTTCCCGACGTCCTGCACGCGGCGCTCTAACGCCGCCCTGCGTACCAGGCCCGCGTAATACGTCGCATTCGACGCAGCTGGGCAGGTAGCAGCCAGTGAGTAAATGTATTGCTTGCCGCCGGCCTTTTCGAGCGTGTTGCGCCGCTCTAAAACCTCCGATACGCTCATTGGCATGACCGGGATCTGCTTATCCGTCAGATCTCTGATCGCCCCATAGATCTCCCGGTGTCCACCCCGATAGAAGTCGCCCGCCTTAAGTCCCGACTCCAACACCGGGGCGACCGTCGTGTCAGCCACCAGCATCGCACCTAAAACGTCCTCTTCTGCCTTGACGTTATGCGGCGGCACGTCCGTCATGCCATTCTTTCCAGCGCGAGTAATTCGTTCCAGCGTGCTTCGGTCTGCTCTCTCGTTAACTCTTCGCCCAAGTAGTGCAGCGCGTAATAGCCAGCGGCGTAGAACTTGAACCATTCCGAATGCTCATACGGCCAGACCTGGCTCATGTTGACCTTGCTCTGAATCGTCAAGTGACAGCGCTGACACAACGCGACCAGGTTCCACCATCGGCAGTTTGCTTTGTTGCCGTCAAGGTGGTGAACGGTGAGAATGCGCCACTGGGCTTCTGCTATTACCCCGGCAACAAACCCTAACTCACTGGGCGGGACCACCCGATCATCAATGCGTAGCGGCCCGTCATGATCGCATAACTCGTCGCACGTAGACCACTCACCGCTACCATGCGCCCCGCACTCGTAAGGGTGCTTGCATCGGATACAACGATTGCCAGCTTCTGCTCGTACTGTCTGCTTAATGACCTCATGCCACTCGAACGGATAGCCATCGGCGCCACACTCGCTGGGCTTGTATAGACGGAATAGATCAGTCACTTCTTGGCGTCCTCCCGCTCTTGGCGCTTCGCATCTCGCTGGGCCTTCCACTGCAGATTTCCCTCGTCGAAGTACCGAATCCACCCCGCCATAGTCGTCGGAAAGTCCGTGTCTTGAATGACCGGAAAGTCGATCTCAAGCTGTTCATGCATCGCTCGCCAACAAGACAATTAGGAGAATTCCTGCCAACACTGGAACCAGCCACTCAGGCACCATCGACCCCCAGCGCCCGCAGCGTGACACCCATTCCCTCGCAGCCCTTTGGCACCCAGCATTTGCGATACGGTTCGTGGTGTTCCTGGATCTGCGCGTCGTCCTTGAATGCAAACCCGTTCAGCGCGTCGCCGATCTGCTTCGTCAGGTTGTCTAGATCCGGCTTGTAAGTGTGGCGATGGGGCGCATCGGGCTTAAGCAGGTGCGAAAACTTGCCCACCCGATAATGCGACTTCGGGCGCGGAATCCAGAACTCTGCCGAAAGCGACAGGGCCGTATCTGCCGGGAATTTCAGACTGCCCGCATCCCGCCAGGCCATAACGATCGCATCGCGTGACGCCTGTTGCTTGCCCCTGGTGAAATATCGGTCGCCCTGACGCCCGGCCCGATCCCATGCAACCGGGTCGCCAGGGATAACGAAGCTCAGGCACTCAGTCATAGGTCTTTACCTCCTGTTCGTTGAAGCGCAGATCGCGTTTTTTCCATCGTCGAACCCAACGGTCAGCCTTGCGCTCCGCTTGCTGTCTCGACCGAGCATGAAAACTGCCCGACAGCCGAGCGGTTCCCTGCGTGAAAGTGACATACCACTTGAAGTACCGCCCGTTGTACGGCGTAAATGTGGCGACATACTCAGTCATACGACGACCACCGCCTTATATGCTGCGGCCTGCAGGCGCCACTCATGCCGCATATGCGCATCCAGCGCCCTTCGCCAACTGCCAAAACGAGCGCTGATCGTATTAGCCCCCGGTAGCGATATCTTTACCCGCATAGCAACTTCGCGATATTGCTCTTTGCTCAGGCTGCCGATTGGAAACCCGACCCAGTTGTGCGCGTATGTGATCGCCTCCAAAAGATCCTCGGTCGTGTACCTCGTACCGTTCACCCTTTCCATGACAAACCCCGCCGTCAGTCCTCGACGACGGTTATCGAATCAACTGTGAGGACATGCCGCCGTTCGGCGTGGTCCCAGTAGCCGTCCTTGTCGAACACGTCGACGAAAGCCACCTCTGTCACGACTGCCTCGATCTCCAACTTGATCGTGTCACCCATTTTGTGTTCGTCGTCGATGGACTTCTTAGCGGCCTTGAGCTTGATCTCTGCCTCTGATGGATCACGACCGCCTGGTATGAGGCTTAACTGGTCGCGCATCGGCTTGTTGTCTATCTTTGCGTCTGTCTTTGTGTCGGTTTTCGGTTTCTCTAACGTTGCTGCTCCCATTTTCTTTCTCCTTTTCTTTGAGTTTTTCCAACAAAAAAGGGCCGGTCGATATCCCTTTGCGGGGTAATCGTCCGACCCATGACCTCGTTAGTTGATTGATTAGTTAGTTAAGTGGGCCTAACTATTCGGTTTTTTCATGTTGCCTTCGAGAATGCCGATCTGTGGCGATCCAGTAGGTCCGATATTCACTTCGAGCTTTACGTTGTGAAAGCCGTTCCGCCTGTACCACTCGGCCATCTCGTGTGCTAATTCCTGCGGTGTTCTACCATCCCCTTTTGTCTGCCCATCGTTTCCAGTTTCCAATCGTTCATCCTCCGCGACCCGATCTCAACCCGTCCATCCGTGGCGATCTGATACGCTTTTGCAGTCCGTTTTCGTTGATAGTTTCGGACTTGTAACCCCGCTCTAACCCGGCGGGGTTTACTTATGGAGGGGCGCGGTCGGCTCTATTCATTGTCGCCCCCATTCCGCCCTGGCGCGTATGCGGCAACATTCTGACGGTGTCGTTCGTCGTCGTGGTCGCTACATATCCACATACCCGTTCCACTGTCCACGTCGGTCAATATCCAGCGCACAGCCGCGCCGTCGCAGCCCTTGATCTCGCAAATGCCCGGCTTGCTACCCATCGCTCCCGCCCCCTTCGAGGATTGCGCGGGCCTTTCGGTCGGGACTTTCATCTGCGCATGAGTTAATAAGACAACGCGCCCTTCTCAATCGCTCAACATGCTTCTCAAGCTGCACCTGTAACGCTGTCTTATGTTCTTCGGTGGTGAAGAAGCGCAGTTGCCCAAATCGCCAATTCTTTCCGCACCCCGGACAACCCACGTATTGCACAAGTCCTAAGCCTTGTGCCGGTTGATGCCCGACCT
>SDBV01000970.1_pt1 | contig 42174 bp, 37 predicted proteins | sample 2277081 | NCBI WGS metagenome assembly SDBV01 (sample SAMN10402039, study PRJNA504765) | marine sediment metagenome | isolation source: marine sediment core GS10_PC15, 223 cmbsf | place: Arctic Ocean: Southern Knipovich Ridge | collected 2010
CGGTTTTGCGTCGGTGTAGCGGAGCTACAGCAAGCGAAACCAACGAGGAAGATGACTCCATTAGCGTCAAGCCTTTCGGGAACGCACTACACAGCACACTGCTTCGTTGCTCCTTCTTGAAACAGCTCCGCTATTCCTGCGGCGTCACGCCTTGCATTGAGCGGTGTGGCGCAGCTCAGAACAGGTCGATTCCTGTGATCTCGTCCACTAATTGCTCCCATGCATTTTGGACAAAGAGACTTAGCTTGCCCGCGGGGTTGCTCGGGGCGAGTGCTTTTATTACGTTTGGCAGTCTATGAAGCTTCGTTTGGCTTCTTTACGCGAGGGGCTAAGCACCCTTGAGGAGACCGTTCGGGCTGATGAGCTCGGTTTGGACGAGGAGGTGTTTGCCTGGCCGGTCGAGGTTACCGGCGCGGTCCACAGCGATGAGCGGATGCTCGATATCCGCATCCACCTCTCGACCAAGTACCGCTGCCTTTGCGACCGTTGTGCGGTCGATTTTGAACGCACATTCGAGGTTGACACCCGTGTTTTGGCTGTCAGGCGCGAGGCGCAGGATTTCCACGAGGAGGAATCCGAAGGGCTGATCTACATCGGCGACCGTGCGGAGGAGATCGATCTCAGCCAGGAGTTACTCGATGCCCTCGTCCTCAATCAGCCGATGCAGGTGTTGTGCCGGCCGGATTGTAAGGGTCTCTGCCACCGCTGCGGCGCCGACTGGAACGAGGGGCCGTGTGAGCATGGGCCGGATGATGTAGAGTAGATAACTGAAGATTATAAAACTAATATTTTAAGGCGAGTATCGTGGCAGTTCCAAAGAAACGTACCAGTTCATCGCGTCGCGACAAGCGTCGTTCCCACCATGCACTGACCCCGGACAACCTTGTCGAATGCAGCAATTGCGGTGCGTTGCATCGTCCGCACCATGCCTGCCCGGAGTGTGGGCATTACAAGGGACGCATTGTCGGTCCCACCCGTAAGTAAGGGTCTGATGCCGTGTCTGTCAGGGGACGTTCGATAAAGATTGCCGTGGATGCGGCCGGCGACGAACCGGGCCAGCGGGTGGTTATCGAAGGAACCCTTGATGCTCTGAGAGAATCCCGCGAATCGGGTACAAAGCTGGTTCCAGTACTTTACGGGCCCGCCGAGGAGCTTGAGAGAACGCTTCACGAAGCAGGGGCGCCGGGTGGGAAACTGCACATTGTCGACGCTCCCGATGTGATCGCGATGGATGACCGCCCTTCGGACGTGCTCAAAACGAAGCCGAACAGTTCGATCCTCAGGGCGGTGAACGATCTCGCGGGCGGGAAGGTCGATGCCTTCGTCTCGATGGGCAATACCGGTGCCGTAGTCGGCACGAGCCGAGTGCTTCTCGGCCGGATTCGCTGGATCGGACGGCCTGCGCTGGGCATACCGCTGCCGCAGGCGAAGGGCATGTCCTTTCTCCTCGACGCGGGGGCGAGTATCGAGGTCAAGGCGAAACATCTCGTCCAGTTCGCCGCGATGGGGTCCGTTTTTGTCGAGAAGGTCTATGGAATTGCCGAACCGCGCGTCGGGCTGCTGAACATCGGCGCGGAGGAGAACAAGGGCACCGAGCGTGAGCAGGACGCTTACCGGATGCTCAGTCGCAGCCCGCTACGGTTCATCGGCAATGTTGAGGGTAACGATCTCTTCGCCAATCGTGCGGATGTGATTGTGACTTCGGGATTTGTCGGGAATATCCTTCTCAAATTTATTGAATCCATACCTCGGCTCGTTATTTCGCGGCTTGGTGATGCCGGACTGTTCGATCTCCTGCAGAGCAAACTCAGCGACATGGACTATCGTCGTTATGGCGGGGCGATTCTGCTGGGGGTCAACGGTGTGGTCGTCGTCGGACATGGACGCAGCCAGGGAAGAGCGGTTACAAGGGCTCTTCACTGGGCGGGAAAAATGGTTAAAAGCAATATGATAACGGTCCTCGGCGAACGGGTTTTCCATACACGCCGCGCATTGTGGCTTTCAAACCCGTTTGCACGTGGAGAGAGCAGAGATGACCAATCAGCGTAAAAAGCCGGTTTCGCGCATCGCCGGTCTTGGGAGAGCGATTCCTGAGCGGGTCCTGACCAACCAGGATCTCGAGAAGATGGTCGACACTTCCGATGAGTGGATCACGAGTCGCAGCGGAATCAAGCGACGCCATGTCTGTGATCCCGGCACACCCCTCTCGGACCTTGCCACCGAGGCCTCGAAGAAGGCTCTCGACCGGGCCGGGGTCAGGGCGCAGGACCTCGACCTGATCGTCGTCGGCACGGTGACGCCGGACATGGGTTTCCCCTCGACCGGCAATTTCGTTCAGGCGAAGCTCGGGGCGAAGAAAGCCGCCTCCTTCGATATCAGCGCTGCCTGCAGCGGTTTTATCTATGCGCTGCAGTACGCCGACAACGTCATCGGCGGCGGTTCCGCGAAGAACGTGTTGGTCATTGGCGCGGAGATACTCTCCTCGATTATGAACTGGGAGGACCGCGGCACATGCGTGCTTTTCGGCGATGCCGCCGGAGCGGCGGTCCTCGTACCGTCGAACGATGACCGTGGAATACTGTCGACTTACACGGGGTCAAACGGCGAGTTGGCGATGCTGCTCTACATGCCGGGAGGGGGGTCGATCGAGCCGGCGAAGGACCGTGAGATCCCCTCAGACCGTTTCACGCTCAAGATGAGCGGCAACGAGGTCTTCAAGCATGCTGTCAAGATGATGAGCGATGCGGCGGTCCGTTCGATTGAGTTGGCCGATGTCAAGGTCGAGGATATCGATATGCTGGTGCCCCACCAGGCGAATATCCGGATTATCGAAGCGACCGCGAAAAGGTTGAAAATCCCCCTAGAAAAAGTGTATATCAACATTCAGGAATATGGCAACACTTCCGCGGCGTCGATACCCGTGGCGCTCGATGAAGCGTGGCAGAATGGAAAGTTGCGCGAGGGCGATCTCGTCTGCTGCGCTGCTTTCGGGGGCGGCTTTACCTGGGGGGCGAGCCTGATCCGATTTTGATGCGGTATTTCTGCGAACGGTAAGGAGAAGTATGGGAAAAGCTTTTCTTTTTCCAGGACAGGCTTCACAATACGTCGGCATGGGTGCGGACCTCTATCATGAGGCGGAGCATACCGTGCGGGCTTATTATGACTGGGCGAATGACCTTCTTTCCTTCGACCTGAAGAAAGTCAGTTTCAAGGGTCCGGCGGAGGAGCTCAAGCAAACCCGGATTACCCAGCCGGCGATCTTTGTCCATTCGGTTGCACTCGCTGCATTTTTCACTAAAAGCGGCGTGAAGTTTGATGCCGCGGCCGGCCACAGCCTGGGTGAATATTCTGCGCTGGTCGCCGCCGATGCGATGGATTTCGACCAGGCGCTGGAAGTCGTCGCGCTGCGCGGTGAGCTGATGCAGAGTACCGGGACAGTTCGTCCGGGGGCGATGGCGGCGGTCATTGGCCTGGAGATGGACCAAATAAACCATATTGTCGGCAGGGCGAGCGGCGGCAAGCAGGTGGTCGTCGCGGCGAATCTCAATGCTCCCGGACAGATTGTCATCTCCGGCGATGCCGAAGCGGTCGAGAGTGCAATGGACATCGCCGGGCGGAAAGGGGCGAAGCGTGTCGTTCTGCTCGATGTTTCGGGTGCGTTTCATTCGCCGCTGATGGCTCCGGCCGCTGACAAATTGTCGGCCAAGCTCGGGGAGGTCGAGATTCGGGGCCCAAGGGTTCCGGTTTATCTCAATGTCACCGGCCAGTCCGCTTTTGAACCGCAGGACATACGCATGCGCCTGATCCAGCAGTTGACAAGTCCGGTTCGCTGGGAGCGGACGATACGCAACATGTTGTCAGACGGCATTGACCGTTTCGTCGAGATCGGTCCGGGCAAGGTGCTTCAGGGGCTGGTGAAGAGGATTGACAGTGCGGTTGGGATCGGCGGAGTGGATACTTACGCCGAGATGACCGCATATCTGGAGGCGCGCGATGAGTGAGCTCAATGACAAGGTCGCCTGGGTCACAGGCAGCGGCCGGGGGATCGGCCGTGCGATTGTCGGCCGCCTGGCGGCGGAGGGCGCGAAGGTCGTCGTTCACGATGTGGTCGAGGAATTCGCCGAGGAAACGGCGGCGGATCTCCGTAAGCGGGGAGTGGAAGCGATCTCGCTTGTCTCCGATGTCTCGGATGCCGGGGCCGTCGACAAGTCGCTTGAGCGCATTCTCGCGGAGTTCGGTCGCATCGATGTTCTGGTGAACAACGCCGGGGTCACGCGAGATGGTCTGCTCGTGCGGATGAAGGAGGAGGACTGGGATTTCGTGCTCCGTGTGAATCTCAAGGGGGCTTTCCTCTGCACCCGTGCCGTGGCCAAGCCGATGATGAAGCAGCGCAGCGGATCGATAGTTAACATGACGTCCGTGGTCGGCGTGATGGGCAATGCCGCGCAGGCGAACTATTCTGCCTCGAAGGCCGGGTTGATCGGTCTGACCAAGTCGACCGCGAAGGAACTCGCGCAGCGCGGGATCACGGTCAATGCGGTCGCGCCGGGTTACATTGAGACCGAGATGACCTCGGTGCTACCGACCGCGGTCCGCGAGTCGTTCCTCAATTTTACACCGCTCGGACGCGCCGGACAGGTGGATGATGTCGCATCGGTCGTCGCTTTTCTGGCCTCTCGCGATGCCTCCTTTGTCACCGGGCAAGTGATTCATGTCGATGGCGGAATGGTGATGTAGCCTTGGCTTTTGTTTAACTTTGACAACCTGAGATATTGATAAGCATAAGCGAGAAAAGAGAAAAATTATTCTAAATGGAGGAAGTGTCAGATGGCCAGTGAAGAACGGATTCAGAAGGTTCGTGAGATTATCGCTGAACAGCTTGGCGTGGATATCTCAGAGGTAACCATGGAGGCCTCCTTCATCGACGATCTTGGTGCGGATTCGCTTGATACGGTCGAGTTGGTGATGGCTTTCGAAGAGGCGTTCGGGCATGAGATTCCGGACGAGGATGCGGACAAGCTGGCGACTGTCGGGGCAGCGATAGAGTATCTTGAATCGAAGATGCCCGAGTAGTCTTCCATCGTATACAAGGGACCTCTTACCGATGGCGAATCGAATATTTGTCACGGCAATGGGTGCGGTTTCTCCTATCGGCATCGGGCTCGATGACTTCTGGTCGAACCTGGTTGCAGGGAAAAACGGCGCCGCTCCGATGACACGGATCGATACAGATGGGTACAAGACCACCTTCGCTTGCGAGGTCAAGGGCTTCGACCCCCTGAACTACCTCGACCGTAAGGAATCGCGGAGGATGGACCTCTTCACCCAGTTCGCGATGGCCAGCACTGCGGAAGCGGTTGAAGCTGCCGGGCTCGACGATGATTCTATCTGCCGCGACCGCATAGGTGTGATTTTCGCTTCGGGAATCGGAGGGATGTACGTTCTCGAGGATCAGGTCATCAAGTGTTATCTGTATGGCCCCGGCAGGGTCAGCCCGCTGTTCATCCCGATGATGATCGGAGACATCGTACCGGGATACATTTCCATGCGTTGGAACTTCACGGGTCCGAACTACAGCATCCAATCCGCCTGTGCCTCGGCCTCGCATGCGATCGGCCTCGGCTACATGCACCTCAAGGCCGGCGATGCGGATGTTATCGTCACCGGTGGAACAGAGGCACCGCTCACCCCCTCAGGTGTAGCCGGCTTCTGCGCGATGCATGCCCTTTCGACGCGCAACGACGAGCCCGAGAAGGCTTCTCGTCCGTTTGATGCGGATCGCGACGGTTTTGTCATGGGCGAGGGCGCGGGAACGATCGTAATTGAGACCGAAGAACACGCCGTCAAGCGGGGCGCGCCGCTTCTGGCCGAGCTAATCGGGTATGGTTTTTCCGCCGATGCCTACCATCTCACCGCTCCGGCTCCCGGAGGAGTGGGGGCGGTGAAGTCAATGAGCGAGGCTCTCAGAAGCGCCGGAATCGACCATACCGAGGTCGATTATATCAATGCCCATGGCACCTCGACCGAGCTGAACGACAAGACCGAAACCACCGCGATCAGGAAGGTCTTCAAGGACCATGCCGACAAGCTGGCGGTGAGCTCTTCCAAGTCGATGATCGGTCATCTTCTCGGTGCGGCGGGAGCTGTTGAGGCCATAGCTTGCATCCAGGCGGTGAGAACGGATGTGGTTCCACCGACTATCAACTACGAGACCCCGGACCCGAATTGCGACCTCCATTATGTTCCCAACAAGGCCGAAGAGCGCGAAGTCAATGTCGCGATGAGCAACACCTTCGGCTTCGGCGGGCATAATGCGACGCTGGTGGTCCGCAAGTTGGATCTCTGAGCGGGATTTGAGCATTAACACGGTGGGTTGAAGGTGAGGCTGTTTACCTGGTGGCGAGGAGACCGGCCGTCGAGACGTCCTGGAGCGCAACGCGGTCTCCGGAAATTTCAGAGCTTGATCGGTTACCGCTTTCGCGACCGGGAGCTGCTTGTCAGTGCTTTGAAGCACCGGAGCATCATTTTTGAGACCGGAGAGGATCGAAACGCCGCGAACGAGCGCTTGGAGTTTCTCGGCGATGCGGTACTCGACCTCGTCACGTCTGAACAGCTCTACAGGAAATATCCGAAATCTCGCGAGGGACATCTCACCAAGATGAAAAGCGCCGCGGTGAGCGGCCGTCAGTTGGCCGAGCAGGCGCGAAACATCGGACTCGGCGAATACTTGCAGATCTCCGCCGGGGAGGTTAAAAGCGGCGGGCGTCTTCGCAAAAGCATCATCGAGGATGCGCTCGAGGCGGTGATCGGCGCGATCTATCTCGATGGCGGGTTGAAACCGGCGAAGCGGTTCATTCACCGTTTCATCACCTCTGAGTTCGATGGGCATCCCGTTCGCAGCCGCATGAGGAACTACAAGAGTATCCTGCTCGAGTATGTCCAGGGGCGTGCGCTGGATGGTCCCATGTACCTCGTGGTCGAGGAGGAGGGACCGGACCACGCCAAGATTTTCCACATAGAGGTCATTGTCGACGGGCGATCCGTGGGCAGGGGCAGCGGACTCAGCAAGAAACAGGCGGAGCAGCGGGCGGCGAAACAGGCTGCGCGCTATTTAGGCATAACAACCTGAATAACACGGGGATAGTATGGATTATTTCTTCGATGAATTCCAGCAGGAGCTGATGCAATCGGCGCGCAGAATCGGCCGTGAGAAGGTAAAGCCGGTGGCTGCGGAATATGATCGCAACGCGACCTTTCCCTGGGATATGGTAAAGATCTTCGCGGAAGCCGGATTCTACGGAATTTATATCCCCGAGGAGTACGGCGGACTCGGTCGTGGGGTAATGGACCTCGTTATCGTAACCGAAGAACTCTCGCGCTTCTGTGGCGGAATCTCTCTGGCTATCGCGGCCACCGCACTCGGAGCCTTCCCGATCATCCTCAATGGCAGCGATGAGCAGAAACAGAAGTACCTTCCCGACCTCGCCGAGGGCAAGAAACTCGCCGCCTTCGGGCTGACCGAACCGCAGGCGGGCAGCGATGCCGCAAGCATCAAGACCCGCGCCGTGAAAAAGGGCGACAAGTACATCCTCAACGGCAACAAGATATTCATCACCAACGGCGGCGAGGCCAAGATCTACACGATCATCGCCAACACCGACCCGGAGAGGGGCAGCCGCGGTGTGAGCGCGTTAATCGTCGAGGATGGCATGCCCGGCTTCAGCTATGGGAAGGAGGAGGACAAGATGGGTATTCGCGCCTCCACCACCCGGGAGCTGATCTTCGAGGACTGCGAGGTTCCCGAGGAGAACCTGATCGGACTCGAGGGCGAGGGTTTCAAGGTGACGATGCAAACCCTCGACAAGAGCCGTCCCGGCGTCGCGGCGCAGGCACTCGGCATAGCGCAGGGAGCGCTCGACCTCGCGACCGAGTATGCCAAGACACGCGAGCAGTTTGGTCAGAGCATCATCCAGTTCCAGGCGATTCAGTTCATGCTCGCTGACATGGCGACTTCGGTCGAGGCGGCTCGCTCGTTGATATACTCCGTTGCACGGATGATCGATTCCGGGGCGAAGAACGCCACGATGCCTTCCGCGATGTGCAAGGTCTTCGCTTCCGATGTTGCGATGAAAGTGACCACGGACGCTGTTCAGATTTTCGGCGGGTATGGCTACATGCGCGATTACCCGATCGAGAAATTTATGCGCGATGCGAAGATCACTCAGATATACGAGGGTACCAACCAGATTCAGAGACTGGTTATCGCCAGGAACTTGATAAAGCAGACGAGCACACATATGTAAGCTGGCGCGGATTTTCGGGGGCCGAAGCGCCCCTTTTTCATGTGAATCAGCCGGGGGTTTCACAGATGAGGAGTGAACGGGTTGCGGTTGTCGGTGCGACCGGGTTGGTGGGGCGGACTGTCATCGAAGTGCTCCTCAACCGTTCCGATCCTTTTGAAAATATTAGTGGTTACGCGACTGAGCGCTCGGCGTCAAGAACTCTCGAGGTCGGCAAGAAGAAGTTCAGAATATACCCGGCGACCTATGAGCGCCCGGAGGTCGACTACGCCATTTTCTGCACGCCCGGCGATATTGCGGTACGCCTGATTCCGATCTGGCGGAAGTATGGAGTCAAGATAATCGACAACAGCTCCTCGTTCCGGATGGACAAGCATGTGCCGCTCGTGGTCCCGGAGGTGAACGCTGGACGGATAGCGGAGGCGGACTGTCTGATCGCCAATCCCAACTGTTCGACGATTCAGCTCGCGGTGGTCGCCGCTCCCCTGCACCGGGAGTTCAGGATTCGCGACGTTCGAGTGTCCACCTATCAATCGGTCAGCGGCGCGGGCAACGAGGCGCTTTCCGCCTGGCGTCTCGAGACGAGGGGTGGCAAGCCGGACAAGAGCCCCTTCTCGCGAAGGATTCATGGAAACGTTCTGCCGTTGATCGGGAATATCACCTCCGACGGTCATGCCACCGAGGAACTGAAATTGATGCGTGAGCTTCCGAAGATCCTCAACGAGCGCAACCTCCGGGTCAGCGCGACCGCCGTCAGGGTGCCCGTGGCGGTCGGGCACAGCGAGGCGGTGGAGTTCACCTTCAAGGGATCGCCAGGCCTCGACGAAGTTATCAAGGTGCTCAAGAGCGCCAGTGGGGTTGTACTCGAACTCGATCAGCGGAAATTCCCCGCGCCGATCGACGTCGTCGGAGACGACCGTGTTTTTGTCGGCCGTTTGCGCATGCACCGCAAGGACCCGTCGACATGCCTGATGTGGATCGTGGCTGACAATCTGCGCAAGGGCGCGGCGAGCAACGCCGTGCAAATACTCGAACGGTGGATAGAACTCGATCAATTGTCGAAGAAGGAATCCGTGAAAAAGCGGAAAATGCTTGAATCCAGGAAGTAGGTCGGCTTATGAAATTCAGAACGATTCTGATTTTATCGGTAGCCCTTTCGTCGATCTGCGCCCATGCGATGGCGCAGGAGGGTGACCTCGAGAAGTCGCGGAAGAAGACGCTCTTCATCTTCCCGATCGAGTATGGACGCAATGCCCAGGGCGTCCCGAGTGCGCGCAAGCAGTGGGTCGAAGAACAGTTCTATAAGACCTTCGTGACTACCTTTGAACGATTCGATTTCATTGCCATGCCGGAGAGCGCACAGCTTGAGCCGTTCCTCGTTGATGCCAATTCCTACCTCGAGGAGCATGCGCGCGAAGTGGTGCAGAAACGCAAGGAGCCGGATGGGCGCATCGGCGAGGCGCGCGTCACGCTCGATGATCTTAAGCAGGCGGTCGCCGATGGGTACGTATTCGTCCCGGTTTTCGACAGGGTTCAGCGCGACAAGGACGAGGAGGACAACGTTAATTTCAAGGTCGCGGCCCACTTGGACATATATCGTACCGTCGATGCGGAGAAAATCGCCTTGGTCACCGGCAGCACCGAGTCCGTGGGAGGCTTACTCGGCGCGTTCCGGGCCTTCGCCGACCAGATGGGCATCGGCGATCTCACCGCGCAGAACAAGGTCGAGTTAGCATTTCGCGGTTCGGTCAACGGCGTCTTCGAAGAGATCAAGACGAATGTCCGCAAGCTTGACCAGTTCAGCCTCAAGGCGTTGGTCACCAGTTCAAGCATGAACACCTTCACCTTTGACCTCGGGCGGAACTTCGGAGTCCGCCTCGATAAGCGCTACAAGACATGGGCGATCTCCGAGAGCGGCGAACGGACGAAAATGCTCGGTTTCGGGAAGGTCAGGGACATCGGCGAGAGCAGGTCAACCTGCCAGGTCCTCATCGGTGGCGCATCCGAGGGCGACCAGGTGGTAGAGGACGCCCGCTTCGGTATCAATATCGCTCCGATGGTCGGGGTCGTTCCCTGGGAGACCGATGGTTTCGACGTTCTCGACAACGCCCTCATCTGGGACCCGGTCGACGGCGATATCATCTTTGCGCTGCCGAAGGATGAAACCGGCTTGAAACTGATATTGGGACTCAGCCTCGAGTACAACATCGCCTGGCTGACCAATGTCTCCGAACTCTACCTCGTCGCCGAGGGCGGCCTGGTCCCGGTCGAAGACCTTTTCGTCTGGGATGCGATGGGTGGATTGCGCAAGAAATTCTATTTCCGCCGTCTTGCGGCCTGGGGCACAGTCAAGGGTGGTGCGATTTCGATCAATTTCATCGATACCGGGCTGTTCGACAGCGAGAACACGCGGTCTGAAAAGGGCGATGACGCCATGGTGTACGGTATAGGCTTTGATCTCGGCGCGGAGATGCTTCTCACTCCGGACATCTCCCTCAGGAGCCAGGTCGGATGGGTCGGATTTCCCAAGCAAACCGTGCTGCTCGTCTGGGACTGGAGCGAGGGCGATATCAAGGCGGCTACCATCAAGTCGGCGGGGATCACCTTCGCCTTCACCTTGTCGTTCACCATCTGAACGGAGTCTGCTGATGGCTGGTCAGCGGGCTTGAGGCGATTTCGCGGCAAAATGAATTCGTTGCGAACAGGAGCATAAGAGAAAACCCGGACCCTCTTATTTGGGGGCCGGGTTGTGATATTTCCGGCAGACAGCAGCAGTTATGTCCCGCGTCCGCTATTTCTCCTGAATCTGACTCCGGTCCTTGTCCATTCGCAGGACTTCGGGATCCACGACTATCTGTTGAAGCATTCCCTTGTATACGTCGAAGACCGTCGGGTTGTCAGCGTACTTGACGAAGTACTTGTTCTCGTCGTTTTCGTTCTTGTAGAATCGGATCGTGATCTCCGAATTGGCGAAAACGGCGGTTACCGCCTCGTCGGGTTTGCTCCAGTCAACCCCGGCGTATTCCTCTTCCTCCGGGAAGCTTGATGCCCGCAGGTGCGCGAGCACCGATACGATCCTGTCGGCTGTTCTCATCTCGGCGGGGAACCCTTTTCCGGAGGGGAGGCGCACCATCCAGCCGATGTCCTCCCTGTCGAGAGTGAAATCGTTCGTGACCACCTTGTTGACGCGGTCGCTCTCGAAATCGGCAATGCTCATGTCGCGCCATGTCTGGGGATCGCGATTGAACGAGGAGGAGTAGTTTCCACGGATCAGGAAGACCGTATCGCTCCCCGCGCGGCGCGCGTAGGTTCTTTGCGCTCCCGGTGCGAGTTTTCCGAAGACGATTTCAGTACTCGCATCGCCTTCGAAGACCGCAACCATCGTACCGGTGGAGTCAACCCCGAAATCGGCCTGTCTGTCCGGGTTGTCGGTGATTTCGGACTCGATCCTCATGCCGGCTAATTTCTCGACGATCATCTCGACGAAGCGCAGGTTGGCGCGGTACTCGTAAGGGTCGGTGACCGTCCAGCTTTCGCCTTCGAGGGCGAGAGTGATGCTTCCCCCCGGATGGTCGATCTTTACACGGGTGATCGCGGTGGTGTCTATTTCCGCGAGATAGGCGACCTTCGCCCGGGGTGCGGTGGAGTATTGCAGCACGATGAAGACGACCAGCAGCGCTGCGGCCGCTCCGGAGAGGTAGTATAGCTGTTTCCTGTTCATCTTAAATCTCCACGGTACGGCTGCGCTTCGTCGCTTGCCAGTAGATCAGGCCGAGTGCGATCACCATCAGCGGCGGCAGGAACCAGTTGATGTATTTCCAGATGTCCCTCTGGGATACCGACAGTTCCTTGAGCAGGCGCAGCGAGATTTCGCGCGACCTCAACGAGATCAGCTCCGTGTCTCCGACCAGCCAGTCGACCGCGTTCAGCACGAGGAACGAGTTTACCGGGTTCGACGCGAGGTAGTTATCCTGGAGGAACAGGCCGTCGCCGACGACCAGCATCCTCGTCTCTTCCGCAGCTTCGAGCAGGAGGTCTTCGCGCCTGGCGATTTCGTTGCCCTCTTCGTCGATCGGCAGACCCTTTTCCGCGAAGTGGCTTCTGAAGGGTCCTTCGAGGGCTGCGCCGAGCACCAGTCCACTTTTCATGAACTGCTCCGGCCTGATTTCGTTCAGGGCGTTGACATTGATCCTCGGCCCGACCCGCGTCAGGGACTTCTCGCTGCTGTACATGATGGGTGTGATTTCCACCGATGCGATCTCCGCAAGCGAGGTATCAATCGTCGATGGGTAGAAGAGCGTGATGAGTTTAAGTTCGCTGCTCACCGGGTGCCCTTCGTTGAAGGTTTTGATCATCGGGAAGAACGGATAGTTGATCGTGTTCTGAATGGTGAAGAAACCGGCGCGTTGCTGGATGTTGATCATTGCGTTGGAGAGATCGGCGACGAGGTTTTGCTTGATCTTGAAGCCGTAGGTTTCGGTCCATTCATCGAGCTTGTCGAGGGCACTGATCCTGGTGGCCGCTCCCTGCTGCAGGTCGCCCTCGAGCGTACTCACAAACCAACCGACCGGGCCGCCGTTCATTATGTACTGGTCCAGTTTGAGCATATGGGCTTCGGGGACAGTCTCGGTCGGATGGACGACGAGGAGCACGTCGATGTCGGACGATATCTCATCGCTGTTCTCGAGATCGACCGTGGAGATCATGTAGTTTGACTCGAGCACCCCGGTGACATGCGTCATCTGCTCGTAGGGCGAAGCCTCGCCGTGCCCGGTGAGGAAGCCGACGGTCAGTTCCTGCTGGCTCGTCAGCCGCTTGATCAGCGAGGTGATTCTGTATTCGAGGCCGGATGCGCTCTGCAGCACCCCGATTGATTCCTGCTGGTCGCCGTAGATGAACACCGCGCCGAGGTAAACCTTTTTCAGCTCGAGTTTGTCCTTGTTCCAAACGTTCTCCTGGAATGGCGGGACACGGTAGCTCTGGGCCTCCTTCTCGAGCTCCTCACTCGTGGCGGGGTCGATGAACTCGTAGCGGAAATTGCCGTGGCCGTAGCTGCGGTATCCTGCGAGCAGGTCGTTGAGGAATCGCTTGACATCGTTCAGCTGCGGCGAGAGATTCCTGCTCGCAAACACCTTTACAGTCAGCGGCTCTTCAAGACCCGCAACGACCGACTTCGATGCTTTCGAGAGACTGAAGACCTTGCCCGTGGTCAGGTCGAGTCGGACAAAGCCGGTGTTGGCGATAAGGTTGACCAGCACCAGAATTGCGATTATCAAAATGATGCCGATTGTTGAATATATGCTCGTTCGTTTCATCGGTATCTCCTCACAGGAACTTCCTTTGCTGCAAGGCCCTCGAGGCCAGAAGCAGGCTCAGGTAGATGAGACTCAGGTAGTAGATCACGTCGCGGCTGTCGATCACCCCTCGGGCGATGTTTTGGAAGTGATACGTCGTGCTCAGGTACTGGATGATATCGGCAAGTGGTGGCGGGATGATCATTGCGGAAAATGCGAAAACCGCCAGTACCGCCGCGAACAGGAAGCTGATGAGGAAGGCGACGATCTGGTTTTCGGTCAGCGCGCTGCCGAGGATGCCGATGGCGAGGTATGCGCCGCCGCAGAGCAGCAGGCCGAAATAGCCCGTAAAAATCGGGCCGATTTCGGGTTTTCCGAGCACAAGCAGCGTGATCACGTGCACCAGCGTGAACGCCAATGCGACCGCGAAGAGCACGAAGGCGGCGAGGAATTTGCCGAGGATGACGTCGAAGTCGCGTACGGGCATGGTCATCAGCAGTTCCATCGTCCCGCTCTTGCGCTCTTCGGCGATGAGGCGCATGCTGATCGCCGGGGCGAAGATGACCAGCAGGAACGGCAGGATGTCGAAGATGCTGCGCATGTGCGCCAGGTTTTCCTTGAAGAGGTTGAGCTGGAAGAACCACCCGGTGATCACCAGGAAAACGGCCAGTACGATATAGGCTATCGGGCTGCCGAAATAGCTCTTCAGCTCCTTGCGGAAGAGGGCGTTTATTGTGTTCCAGTTCATGCTGCCTCCTCTTGTGCCTCTTCGAGATCATCGTGGGTGAGTTGCCGGAAGATGTTTTCAAGGCTGCGAATCTCGCGGTTCATCCCGAGCAGGGTCCATTTCTGCTTTATGCAGAGGCGGAAAATCTCTGCCCGCGGGTCGGTCCCCGAGACGGTGACAAGACGCAGGCATACGACATTCGGCTCGGGATCAGTGAGCCGTTCGACCTTGTCGACCCCGTGTACCTTCTGGAAGGTCGAAAGGTTGTCCGCTCCGTCGCCGTGCACCTTGAGTTCGATCACCGGCTGTCCCTCGAAACGCTGCTGGAGTTCGTTGGGGGTGCCGTCGGCGACGATCTTGCCCTTGTGGATGATCGCTACCCGGTTGCATGTCGCCTGGACCTCCGGCAGGATGTGGGTCGAAAGTATCACCGTCTTCTCCCGCCCGATCTCCTTGATCAGCAAGCGGATTTCGACTATCTGGTTCGGATCCAGCCCGATGGTCGGCTCGTCGAGGATCAGGATTTTCGGATCGTGGATCATCGCCTGGGCCAGGCCGACACGTTGACGGTAACCCTTCGAAAGTTGACCGATGGCCTGGTTCGCCCGGTCGTTCAGACCGGCGATGTCGAGCATCCGGCCGATTCTTTTTGTCTGGTCGCCTTTCGCGATTTGACGCAGGTCGGCGATGTAGCGCAGGTACTCGAACACCGTCAGGTCGTGGTAGAGCGGGTTGTTCTCCGGCAAGTAGCCGATCATCTGCCGGGTCTCGAGCGAGCGTTCGGTGACGTCGAGTCCATCGACCGTGACCTTGCCGCCGGTGGGAGGGTAGTAGCTGGTGATCACCTTCATCGTCGTCGTTTTTCCCGCGCCGTTGGGCCCCAGGAAACCGAGAATATCACCTTTTGCGACGTCGAGGGTGATACCGTCGATCGCCGGGAGGCGGCCATAGTACTTCTTCAGGTTTTCGATGTGGATCATCTTGAAACCTCGTATCAGACCCTGTTTTCCTGTATGTGTTCTTTTTAATTACGACGCTCGGCCGCGCGAGTTCCCATGACTCCGGGAGCGGAGACTCCTTCGCCTCGGCACGGTACAGATTACTGGAAAGCGGACTGGTGAAAATAGGCAGAGGCACGGGTTTCGTCAAGTGCGGAATGGTTGTTGACATGTGATGTGCGAGACATTCTTTTTCGCATGTGCCGCATCGCTGGCGAGGAGAATGAGTGGTGGAAAATGGTTCTCCGATGGCCCTGATCGTATTCCTCACTTGCTCCGGGGCTCCCGGCTGTGCATCTTCAGGCATGGAAGAACTTGATCGTCAACTCGAATATGTCTACGGGCGTCTGGCCGCCGGTTTCGCCGATGGCGGAATGAACCTCTCCGCCGACCCGGTGCAGTATGGACTTCGACTGACCCTGGTCCACCGGGGGGCGAAGGCGCAGGGTACGCTTTACCACAGCAGGAAGAAGCACCGTTTCAGCTGGGTTCCGATTCCCAACGGCGATCGGGAACTGGCCGAGCGGCTCGCTGCGAAGGTCAACGAGATAGTCAGGCTGCACCGGGGTTCCGTCGCAGCCTGTCCGGAGGGGGCGAACAGGCTCGAACGCGGGTTGAAATGCTGGATTGGCACCGACGAGGCCGGCAAGGGCGACATCTTCGGTCCGCTCGTCGTCGCCGGGTTCATCGCCGATGACGGCATCATCGACGATCTTGCCGCGCTCGATGTTCGCGACAGCAAGCAGATGAAACAGGCGGCGATTTCCACGCTGGCGCGACGGCTCGAGGAACGCTATCGCGACCGTATCGAAGTCGTCGAAATCGGCCCGGAGAGCTACAACCGGATGTATCCGGATTTTGCCGGGCGGGGCGGGATCAGCGGCGTACTCGGTTGGGCGCATGCGAAGGCGATCGACAAGCTTTACGGTCGCAGCAACCCGGTTGAGGCGGCGGTCGTCGACAGGTTCTCCGCCAAGAAGCGGATCACGGCCGCGATCAGGGAAGCGAGCGAGCTGCGCTTGATCCTGCGACCGCACGCCGAATCCAACCCCGCGGTTGCGGCCGCGTCGATTCTGGCGCGGGCCCGTTTCGACCGAGCGCTCGACCGCATGGCGGATGATCTCGGGTTCCGCCCGAACCCCGGGAGTGGACAATCGGCGCTCGATTCCTTGCGTCGTCTCACGAAAGAAAATTCGGACGAAATCGTCCGTTATCTCAAGATGCATTTTGCGCCGGTAAAACAGATTGGGCTTTTCTGATGCGGCTCTTCTGGGTAGTGGGAGAGAAATCCGGCGATCATCACGCCTCGAGGTTGATCACCGCCCTGCGCGGGGTCGCTCCAGACTGGGAGCACGCCGGGATGGGCGGGGAGGCGATGGCGGAGGCGGGTTGTGAGATTATCGCCGACCTCTCCCAAGCCTCGCTGCTGGGATTGGCCGAGGTCGTCAGGCATCTGCCGCGCATGTTCCGCCTGCGCGACCGGCTCGCTTTGGAAATACACAAGCGGAACGTCGATCTGGTTGTTTTTCTTGATTTTCCGGATTTCAATATCGCGTTGCTGAAGCTGCTCCGCAAAAGACATGGGGACGAGCATCGGGCGTTCTACTATATCAGCCCGCAGGTATGGGCCTGGAGACGGAGAAGGGCGAAGCAGATGGCGAAGCTGTTGGATGCGATGGCGGTGCTTTTCCCCTTCGAGCTTGAATTTTACCGCAGGTACGGGCTTGAGACCGTCTTTTTCGGACACCCGCTTTGCGGTGAGGTGGTCCCGTCGGACCGGCGGGAGCGGCTCCGAGGGATGTTCGGACTTGAACCCGGTCATCAGGCCATCGCCCTCCTGCCTGGCAGTCGCCGCCCTGAGGTTGAGCGTCACTTGCCGGTCCAGCTCGAGGCGATGGAGATTTTCAGGCGCTCACATCCCGAGGCGGTGGCGATCATCGCCTCTTCGGAGAACATCGAGCGCTCGCTTTACGCCTCCCTGATCGGGGAACGTGATTGGGCGCTGCTCGCCAGCGGCCGTGTTTACGACGTGCTCGCGGTCAGCAGGGTCGGACTGGTGAAATCGGGCACCTCGACCGTCGAGGCGGCTTTGATCGGAACACCTTTCGCCGTACTCTACCGGCTCAGTCCGCTGACCTATTTCCTCGCCCGGATGCTGGTTCGCGGAGTCACCCATATAGCTATGGTCAATGTTCTCGCCGGGCGCGAGGTCGTCCCGGAGCGGATACAGCGCGAGGCGAACCGGGAGCGGCTCGCGGATGATCTCGAGCGCCTCTGGTCGGGAGCGGAGCGGGAGAAAATGATCGGGGATCTGAAAGAGGTGGCCGGCAGCCTCGGCGAACCGGGCGGAACCAAACGGCTGGCAGAATGGATCGTTCGCAGGTTCGGGGAGGGTTGATGAAACCTGAGACGCAGTATCGCCTGAGCGAGACCCTCGGGGCTGCATTTGTAGCTTTGCTCGCGCGGACGCTGAGGATTTCAACGCATGGCGAGCACCACTTCAGGGCGGTGCAGGAGCGCGGACCGTTTATTTACGCCTGCCCTCATGGAAGGCTGTTTGTCCCGACTTGGCATCACCGTCGCTATGGGGTCAACGCGCTGATCTCCCAAAGTCATGATGGTGAACTGGTGGCGAGGCTGGTTTCGGCGCTTGGTTATCGTACTGTTCGCGGGAGCAGTCACCGGGGCGCAGGCGAAGCGCTCAAGAGGATTGTCGGGGTTCTCCGGCATGGCTCGGTCTCGATCACCGTCGATGGCCCGCGAGGTCCGCGGGAGGAGCCCAAGATCGGGACCATAGCCGCCGCACGCCTGGCGGGGGTTCCGATCCTCCCGACAACCGGCTCGGCGCATCCGAGCTGGAATTTAAATTCCTGGGACCGGTTCCAGGTGCCCCGGCCTTTCAGCAGGGCGGTGGTGGCCTACGGCGAACCGATGATCATCCCGCCCGATGCGAAGGACGATGCGCTTGAAAAATGGAGGCTTGAGCTGAAGCGGAGACTCCTCGAACTAAAGCGGACCGCTGATTCCCTGGCCAGGGGGAAGGGGTGATTCCATCCAAGTTGCTCTCGCCGCTGTCGTTTGTCTATGGCGCCGGTGTCCGGCTGCGCAATGCCATGTACGATTCAGGATTGCTCAAGAGCAGTCGCGCCGAAGTACCTGTAATTTCGGTCGGAAACCTGATGGCCGGCGGCAGTGGGAAGAGTCCGGTGACCATCGACATCGCGCAGCGTCTCCTCGGCGAAGGGCCGGTGCAGCGGTTCGCGGTCGTCAGCAGGGGTTACAGGCGCAGACTCAGGGGCGCACAGATTGTCTCGGATGGCCTGGGGGTCCATCTCGAACCCGAGCTTGGAGGCGATGAGCCGGTGATGATTGCGCGCAAGCTTAATGGCGTACCGGTGATCGTCGCCGAGAAGCGCATCGAGGGAATAGCGATTGCCGTCCAGCGCTTCAAGTCGAAGCTGATCCTGCTTGACGATGCTTTTCAGCACCGCGCCCTCTTCCGCGACCTCGACATCGTTCTACTCGATGAGACCGCTCCGGCATGGAACTGGCGACTCCTGCCTGCCGGGAGGATGCGCGAAACGGGGGAGGCCCTGAAGAGGGCGGGCCTGGTCGCCCTCACCGGGGGCGGCGACCTGCGGCAGCGAGAGTTGTTGCGACGCTGGGTGGGGAGGTACACCGACGCCGATCTGCTGGAGGGGTCGCTCGTCCCGCACTGCCTGAGAAACCTGAAGAGCGATGAGACTGTTCCCCCGGAACGGCTCGCTGGGCTGCGTGTGGCAGCGGTGTGTGGAATTGCGCGACCGCGACGGTTTCATCGGACACTCGAGAGCCTCGGCGCCGTGACCGTAATGAAGCGCATTCTACCGGACCATGCCGGGTATGATAGCAGGCTGATCAACAAGTTGATCGGCGGCGCCTGGTCCGCGAGGGCCGATGCGCTGATTGTCACCGAAAAAGATGCCGTCAAGTGGAAGCCGGGAGACACCACGCCAAGTGTGTTTGCTCTCGAAATGAAGTGGCGCTGGACGAACGGGGAGGCACGGCTCCGGGAAATTCTGCATCGATTCGTGGAGACGGTTGGCATGTAGAGAAACTTGCAGTACACTTACCGAAAGATTACCTTGTGTTTTCGTAGTGGAGTTGCCGTGCTCGCTCCGGCGAATACGGCTGGACCGTGGACATGGGCCTATAGCTCAGCGGTTAGAGCCGCGGACTCATAATCCGTTGGTCCCAGGTTCGAATCCTGGTGGGCCCACGACCGCTTCGGGCGGCCAGGGGCGATTGGGTACACCGGGGCGGAGTTGCAGTACTTCTTATCGCAGAAGAGCCGGGCGAGTTACTTGGGAGCGGTTCAATGGTTTTAGTCTTCTGCAGTGATAGCCGGGTGCATCATCGTATGTATCGGGCTATGCTTCTCAGGGATTATGATTTGGATGTACTCGGAGCGTTGCCCAAGCTCCGAAAACCCCGGGATTTTCAATAATCAGATCGTGCTTCGCTTTTCTTGGTGAAGCGCGATTAATTTTTATCTAGTGGATGAGGTGTGTTGTGGTTGAAGGAGAATAAGCAGATGGCAACTGAAGTAGATGTCCGCCGTGAATTGGAAATGGTCTCGCGGTTGCAACAGGTAGACAGTCAGTTGCAGGACCTCGAATTGGAAAAGGGCGATCTTCCTAATCTGGTGAAGAGGTTGTCAATGGAAATCGAGCAGTTGAATCAGGAGCTCGAAGCGCTGCGCGAACGGTCGGCCGAGATCGGCAAGGAGAAACGCTCGCTGGAGGGTCAGGTACAGATGGCCCGGGTCAAGCAGGAGAGATACAAGGAGCAGCTCTATGCCGTAACTACCAACCGGGAATATGACGCGATAACCGTCGAGATAAATAGTATACGTACGCAGATCGAGTCCAGCGAGAACAGCCAGCAGTCGTTGATGAAAGAAGAGGAAGAGATCTCCGGCCGGGTCGAAGCGATCGAGCAAAGGCTCGGAGAATTGGAAACCGAGTTCAAGGAGCGTGAGAGCGAACTCGGCGACAAGGTCGAGGAGACCCAGTCGGAGGAGCTGCAGCTGGAGCACGAGCGCGAAAAACTGGTTGTGCGCATAAAAAAGCCGATCTTTGCTCACTATGAGCGCATACGCACTGCGCGCGAAGGTGTGGGTGCGGCTCATCTCTTCGCGTCGGCTTGCGGAGCGTGCTATGCGGTGGTTCCCCCGCAGCGCCAGGCTGAGATCCGCAAGATGGTGGACATCATTCTCTGCGAATCCTGTGGCGTGATACTCCTGCCGGAAGAGGAGCACATGCGTAGCTGACGAAGATCCTGTCGATGCTCCGCTCTGAGGGGAGTATCGACCCGGTTGGCTCGCGGCGGTTCGGTTGGCTGTTTATATTGTTATGCATTCGCTGTAATTTTTTTTCGAGGTGGCCGGATGGTCGCCTTTCCGGTAATGACCGGAGGGGAGGAAAGTCCGAACTCCACAGGGCATGATGCCGGCTAACGGCCGGGCGCCGTGAGGCGACGGAAAGTGCCACAGAAAAGATACCGCCGATGATCCGCTGAAAAGTGGATACAGGTAAGGGTGAAATGGCGAGGTAAGAGCTCACCGCGCTCCCGGAAACGGGGGTGGCATGGTAAACCCCATCAGGAGCAAGGCCAAATAGGCGGGGAGATGTGGAGGCGGCTCAGGCTGTTTCCACGGCACGGGATGGCCCGTCCCGGTTGACCCGCGGGTAGGCCGCTAGAGCCGTATCGCGAGGTGCGGCCCAGATAGATGACCGTCCCGGAGGCCTGCCCGCCTCCGGACAGAATTCGGCTTACAGGCCGCCTCGAAAATCTTTGATTGCCCGATTGAACCGGGAGAGGCCGGTGATGGTTTTCGAAAAGTTTCAACAACTTCATAGATCAAACCTTCATGGAAAAACAGTGGGAGTTGGCGGAATATGTAGATGTCCGGATCGTTGAAAAGCTTTGTCGTGGACTCGAACTACCGCCTGTTATCGCAAGGCTGCTTGTCCTTCGCGGTATCACCTCCGTAGAGGAGGCGGAAAGGTTTTTTCATCCTGAGAGAACGGAGATGCATGATCCGTTTCTCTTCAACGACATGCAGGCGGCGGTTGATCGCATTGAGCAGGCATTGAGCGGGAAAGAGCCGATCCTTGTGTTCGGCGATTATGATGTTGACGGCATTACTGCTGCGAGCCTGCTGTATCTTTTCTTCCGCGACCTTGGTGGAGATGTCCGGTACTACATACCGAACCGCCAAAGCGAAGGTTACGGACTCTCGTTGGACGGCGTGGAAGTCGCCGCCCGCGAGGGTGCCCGCCTGTTGATTACAGTCGATTGCGGGATTACTTCTCTCGAGGAGGTCCGGCTGGCGAACGAGCGGGAGCTCGAAGTAATCATTTCGGACCACCACCAGCCCGGTCCCGAGATCCCGCCCGCCCTCGCGGTAATCAATCCGAAAGTCTCCGGTAGCAACTATCCCTTCACCGATCTTGCCGGTGTCGGCGTCGCCTACAAGCTGGCCCAGGGGGTCGCTCTTCGGATGGGCCTCGACCCGGGCCTGCTCGACAATTACATCGATCTGGTCGCGGTCGGCACGGCCGCCGATATCGTGCCCCTCGTCGACGAAAACAGGATTTTCGTTCGCCTCGGACTGAAAAAGCTCAACCAGGATCCATTGATCGGTATTCGTGCGCTCATCGAAACCGCGGGTCTCCGCGCCGGCGACCTCGATGTCAGCAGGATCATCTATGGCCTGGCGCCGAGGATCAACGCGGTCGGACGGCTAGGCAGCGCCGGGAGGGCGGTGGAGATGCTCATCACCTCGAACTTCCAGACCGCGATGCGCATGGCCCAGGTGTTGGAGACCGAGAACCGCAACCGGAGGACGATCGATACCGGGACTCTTGAGGAAGCGGTGCAACAGGTCGAACAAACCCACGACCTGGCGCATGACAGGGCGATTGTGCTTGCCAAGGAGAACTGGCACAGCGGCGTCATCGGGATAGTCGCCAGCCGTCTGATCGAGCGATACTACCGCCCGACCGTGATGATCACCATAGAAAACGGGATCGGCAAGGGATCGGCGCGCTCAATTCACGGCTTCGATGTCTTCAGCGCCCTCCAGGAGTGCAGCGACCTCCTGCTCCAGTTCGGAGGGCACACATATGCTGCCGGTCTCAGCATCGAGGAGGAACGTATTCCCGAGTTCAGGAGCCGTTTTCTCGAGGTCGCGGGAAGGATGCTCAGCGGGGATGATCTCGTCCCGAAGCTGCACATCGATGTACAGCTCGATTTGGGGAAGATCGACAGGCAGCTGATGAAGTGGCTCAAGCTGTTTGCGCCCTTCGGGCCGCAGAATCTGAAGCCCAGGTTCATCAGTCGTGCGATTGCGCTGAATGGTTATCCGCGCATTGTCGGTTCAAATCACCTGAAGTTCCGGGTGCGATCCGAGGAAGGGAGCCAGTTCGACTGCATCGGTTTCAACCTCGGCGACCTGATGCACAGGCTCGATCCGATCCGTCCGACCAACAACATCGTCTACAACCTCGAGGAGAACAACTGGGGAGGCCGGATCAACTTACAACTCCGCGTGCAGGACGTAAAGAACGACAGCCACGATTGATCAGTATCTCCGACCTCGATTCTCCCGCTGTTCACTCCTTATATATCAAGAATTTACAGCGACTCTCCTCCGCCGAAATAAAACATCGGGTTGCCGCCGGGCGTGATTGCGACGTCGAAGAAGAAGACCAGTTCGGGTGGCAGTACTAGGCGCAGGCTGAGCCCGTATCCCTGCCGTGTTCTGCGCCAGCCGCCGTAATCCGGGTCGGCGACCGCACCGATGTCGGCGAACGGGGCGGCTTCGAGGTCGAGCGGCCAGGCGGGGATGAAGGGCAGCAGGCTGTTCACCGTCCGTCCGATCCAGCGGATACCGGGAACAGCCGTCCAGTGGACCTGGAAACGCCCGGCGAGCATGCGCCGTCCGTAGTCCCGGCCGTATGGCTGTCCTCGCAGCGTATAGATCCCGCCGATCGGGTTGCGTATCGATGTCGCCGCCTCTGATTGGAAACGGCCCCAGCCGCGAAGGTAGACCCTGGTTCGCGGGAGCACCGGCCGGGCTATCGCCGCCCGGATATCCGCCGCCAGCGTGGCTCTCGGGTGAGTGTATTGGTCGCCGTCGGTGCGGCCTCCGCGTATGGCCGCATCGAGGATGATTCCGTCGAGAGGACGCACTGCGCTGGTCGTCCGGTAACGCACCCGCACGCCAAGCATGTTCAACATGCCGAAACGGTATCGCGGGAGGTCGTTCACGTCGAGCGGCCGGTTGTCGGGGTCCTCCACTACCGTTCCACGGGCGAACTCGTTCCAGGTCTCCGGCCCGGCCTCGAGGCGGGGTCCGAGGCGGCGCAGGGCGGCCACCTGGAATTCTCCACGTTCGAGCATGGCGGAGGCGTACCAGTTAGGCGGTGCTCCCATTTCGTGGTAGAGTTTTGTCGGGAAGCGCCAGAGGCTGATCCTGCCTGAGTACTTGACCTTGTCGCTGCCTGCTTCTCCAAATACTGTTGCCCCGGCGAGTCCTTTCAACGCGACCGATCCGTTGATGATCAGGGCGAGGTTCGGCGGTTTCGCAACACCGGTGGCTACCCCGAAGATCAGGCCGAAATCGCTGTCACCGGTGACATATGGTGCCCCGAGAAATTGCCACTGGCCGGAGTAGGAACTGTCAGGAACGGTTTCGGCGTCGTCCGCAACCGGGGCGCAGAAGAGGGGCGGGGCGATAGCAATCGCTATCGCCGACAGGAATCCAAGAATGGTTAAACGTTTCTCCCGCGGGTGTGCAAGGGGCTTGTCGGCGGACATCCATCTTCTCCGTCAGCGTGTTATGATTCGTCTTTGGAACCGATTATCAATTATAACAATGTTCACGTCGCCTTTGTCATCCATCGGTCCGAAATGTTGCATCGGCATCGGCGCAAGGGAGCATCGAACGGTGAACGGTGAAAGCGCGGGTTCGGCATTGAAGTTCGGCTGAGATCCCGAAACCGGCCTTACCGTACCCTTCGCGGGTTCATGCTGAATGTGAAACGGCGGAAAGCTGCGGATGACCGGATCGCGTCGCATGTGATCCGGTTAAAGCGTCTCCCTGAAGCCAAAGTAGAATTTCGTTTCGCCGCCGGGGGATTGCGCGATGTCGAGGTGGACAACGAGGTCGGGCGGCAACACGAATCTAAGGCCGCCGCCGAACCCATGCCTCGTTTTCAACCAGCCGAAATCCGGGTCGCCAACCGCGCCGACATCGTAGAACGGCACCACTTCCACTTCCATCGGCCACACCGGGATCGGAGGAATAATTGCGCTCGCCAGCTCCATCGGCCAGCGCATGCCGCGGATTGCCGTCAGGTGCAATTGTGCCCGTCCGAGGAGAACCCGGCGCCCGAATTCCCTCCGGTCGGGAATGCCCCTTACCCGCTCCCCGCCGCCGATGTAGTCTCGCAAGGGCGGCGGTGATTCTAGTTGCAGCCGTCCTTCGCCGCGAAGATAGATTCGCAGATGATCGCCTGCCGGGACCGCCCATGCACCGTGCAGGACGGCCGTCGCCTCCGTTCGTGGCTTCTCCCATCCGTTCCATTCCACCCCGCCGGCCTGCAGTATCACACTGAGCACCACTCCGTCGAGCGGGCGCACGGGGCCGGTGGTGCGGTAACGGGCGTGGATACCGGCGAGGACGAGCGTGCCCGGACGGAAACGGTCGAGCGATTCGATCGGGAGCCTCACGCCCTCGGTGTCGGTTGGATCGATTCCCTTGGCGTGTTCGATATGGATGCTCGGCCCGATTTCGAACCACCTGTTCGATCCCCAAGCCGATGGACGCAGCGCGGAGAGCTTGATCTCGCTGTGCTCGACAAGAGCCTTGGCGAAGGCTTCGGGATCGGCTCCCTCTTCAGAGTAGAGATATCGATACATACGGTCGAAGCTGATCTTGCCGACATGGCGCAAGCCACCGGTTTCGACCTCGCCCTCGAGGCCGATCCTGAAGAATCCCCGGAAACTCGATTCAATCCAGTTGAGTATGTAATATCGCGGCGGCAGCGAGACTCCGGCCCCAAGACCAAGAACCAGGCCGTCGTCGCTGTCAACCTCCATGTAGGGCGCACCAAGGAAACGCCAGCCGCCGATCACCTCCGAGGAATCCGGGTCGGCCGGTTCGTCTCCTCCAGCGAGAAGGTTTGCCGGTCGAGACAAAAAGATTGCCAGGGCGGCGAAATATATGATGATCGGCTTTCTCTTGAAAGTCGATCTCGATGTCCTGAGTGATCTTTGCATCGGGGTGTATATCCTCTCGCGACCGAATGATCGTTCGGGGAAAACGGTCTTGCTGATTCGGTTCGGTTATTGACGTTGCAGGTTGTCGGAGCCTGATAAAATGGAGTTGTAACATAAACCCGTCGGACTCCCGGCGCAAGCTGTTGTCGAAAACAGCATGGCGGACAGCCGGGTTCCTTCACCCCGTGTTTGCGATGTGCGCCTTTGGTTTGGCCGTGAGAGGTCCAAATCATGGTTGTCGCTGACCGCCGACAGTCCGCTCGCATCATCACTCGGCCTGTAGTACATTCCATAAAGGTTTCAGATGCAGTCGAAATTGCTGCGTTCGTGACAATGCGCCGATTACGGGACATGGTCTTCGGTGCTCGAGTGATCACCTGTTAAGTCCGGCCTATGCGCGACTTTCTTCAACTTATTCGTTTGAGCCAGTGGGCATAGAATGTTCTCGTCTTTGCGGCGATAATATTTTCCCGGCGCTATATGATCATCGGGGATTTCTGGATTCTCACGCTTTCAGTGATCACAATCCTCGGCTATTCGTTGTACACCGTCGACCCGATGACCGTTGAGAACGTCGGCTCGCGCAATTTTCTGTACACCGTGCCGTTTGTCATTGACGCGATGTTGTGGTTTCAGCCTGGCGTCTATTTTCGGGGCCGGGGCGAGTATCCGACGTAGATGCTGATCTCGTCCACCAGGACCCTTGGATTATCATTACCGTCATCGGCTGGTCGGCGGGAGTGATTCCGGTTTTTATCTTGCGGTAGTCTTGGTGGTTGCCGCCCGAGGCGGGAGATTTTGAGGGTTGGATGGAGAAGAAAAAGAAAAAATCGATCAGGCGTCTGCGAGAGGAGCGCCTGACCGGCTGGGGGAAATACCCGGTAGCGCTGACCTATGTCTCCTATCCCGAAACTATCGATGAGCTTCGCTCTCTCGCATCCTGGGGCGAAGGGCATCGCCTTGCGCGGGGCCGGGGCAGGAGTTACGGTGATGCTTCGCTCAATTCCGGAAGGGTCACCGTGCGCTTCGACAGGCTGGACCGGGCCGTCTCCTTCGACCATGAGCAGGGTATTTTCACCTGCGAAGCCGGGATGACGCTCGGCGAGATAATCCAGACCGTACTGCCCTATGGCTGGTTCATCCCGGTGACACCCGGTACCGGCATATCCACACTCGGCGGTTGTTTCGCCTGCGATGTCCATGGCAAGAACCACCACGTTGCCGGGTCGATTGCACGGCATGTCGAGTGGATCGATCTCGTCACCGCCTCCGGTGATGTCGTGCGTTGCAGCCCCGGCGAGAACAGCGATCTCTTCAATGCGACGGCCGGCGGGCTTGGGCTCACGGGAATGATTCACAGGATGAAGTTGAAACTCGCCGGGGTACCCTCGGCATATATCGCCGCCGAGCATGTCCGGGTGGAAAGCCTCCCTGAGATGATGGAGTCCCTCGAGCGAAGCGATGAGGCAGGCGTTCCCTATTCGGTAGCCTGGGTCGATGGCACCGCCGGCGGATCGCAGCTTGGACGCGGCGAGGTTATCGTCGGGGACCATGCCCGGGTTGAGCAGTTGCCGCTCGCTATGCGCCGCACCCCTTTCAAACCGCCACTCCGGCGCCTGTTGGAGGTACCTGTTACTCCGCCGTTGCCGATGGTCAACCCCGTGAGCATACGCGTTTTCAACGAGATATATGTTCGCAAGAGCCGGGGGCGCGACCGCTGGGAGAAGATCGAACCATACGGCGTCTTCTTCTATCCCCTCGACAGCGTCAAATACTGGAATCGCCTCTATGGGATTCGCGGTTTCGTCCAGTATCAGTTCGTGATACCCTTCGATGGCGCTGAGATGGTCCTGCGGCGCATCCTTAACATGTGCCGGGAAAGCGGGCATGTATCCGCGCTCACCGTGCTCAAGCGGTTGGGCAGGCAGGAGGGGCTGCTTTCCTTCCCGATGCCCGGCTGGACCCTCGCGATGGACCTGCCGCGGCGCTCGGGACTGGAGTACCTGCTCAACGAGTTCGATGCGATTGTCATCGGTCAGGGAGGAAGGGTCTACCTTGCCAAGGACAGCCGTCTCGGTCACGAGAGTTTCCGTGCGATGTACCCGCGTTTCAAGGAATGGCTTCAAATCAAGCGGCGTGTCGATCCGGACGGTGTATTCGCCTCCGATCTCTCGCGGCGGCTGAGAATGAACGAGGAGGAATAAGGTGAGTACCTGGTTGATAGTCGGGGCGACCTCGGGGATCGCGACCCCTTTGGCGAGGGAATTGGCGTCGCGCGGAAACAGGCTCTTTCTCGCGGGACGCGATAACGAACGGCTGGCGCTGCTCGCCGATGACATCAGGGCGCGTTTCAGCGTAAAAGTTGCTGTCAGCCTGTTTTCCGCCGCCGATTTCGACAGTCACGTCGCTTTCGTCGAGCAGGTTGAGTCCGGCTTCGGGCGGCTCGATGGAGTCGTTTGGGCTGTCGGCATCTTGGAGGACCAGTCCGAGGTGGAGAAGGACCTCGCCGCTGTGCGCAGGATATTCGATGTAAACACCATCGCCGCGATTTCGCTCCTGCACCTTGTCGCCGAGAGGATGGAAAAGAGGAGGCGCGGATGTATAGTCGCGATCAGCAGCGTCGCCGGGGACCGGGGCAGGGGGAAGAATTATGTCTATGGCGCCGCAAAGGCCGCACTCAGCACATTCCTCCAGGGTTTGCGGCAACGGCTCGAGCCGAGCGGCGTAAAGGTGCTGACCGTCAAGCCCGGCTTCGTCAAGACCCGCATGACCGAGGGTGAGGATCACCGGTTCCTGATGGCCGAACCCGACCAAGTCGCCGCGGACATCGCCCGGGCGGTAGACCGGGGCGCCGAGGTCGTCTACACCCCCTGGTACTGGCGGCTGATCATGATCGCGATTCGCCATGTTCCAGAGGTCATCTTCAAGCGGTTCAAGTTCTGAGCCGGGTGGCCGGATGACCTGCAACAAGCCGTCGGTCCTAATATCCGCCTGTCCGATTGGCGAGAAGTGCCGCTATGACGGTGTCGTCCTCGTCGGGTGGCCCGGTTTGCTGGTCAAGCCGGGTTTATCCCATACTGGACGATGGCAAATATTGGTATGAGTATGACCGTGGAACGGCCCAAAGCCCTGGTCTCCAGGTGCCTGCTCGGAGATGTCTGCCGTTATGACGGAAGGCGGATTGAGTCGGAAAAAACCCGGGGGCTGGCCGAGGAATATTCGCTGGTGCCGGTTTGTCCTGAGCAGGAGGGAGGCCTGTCCACTCCCCGCCCTGTGGCTGAGATCCGCGGGGGCGACGGCGGTGATGTGCTCGATGGCCGGGCTCGTGTAATCGTCGTCGAATCTGGTGTTGATCTCACACCGGCGTTTCTCCGTGGCGCGGAAGTCGCGGCGGAGGCGGCCGTGAGGGCGGGTGCGGCCGTCGCGTTTCTCAAGAGCCGGAGCCCCTCGTGCGGGTGCGGCGAGATCGTTGTCGGCGGCGAAAAGATTGCGGGTGACGGTGTTGCCGCTGCTCTGCTCAAGCGACGCGGTATTCGAGTGGAGGTGATAGTGGACGAGAGTCTCAGAACCCGGCATTCTGGTTTGGGAGGATGACCATTAAGTTCAGATGCAGATGCAGGCCAAGATATCAGAACCCATCGTCCTGGTCTGTTCGGTGAGAGTGTCATTCGTCGGACATGGCGCTGTCGGACGTTCACTCGCGCTTGCCCTGCGTGACGCGGGCGTGGAGATCGCCGCTGTCGGCCTGAGAAAGGAAAGTCCAAACCGCGAGACCGCTGAAGCGGATGGTTTCACCGTATGTGCTCCCGGGGAGGTCGATCTCGACGTTGACCTGGTGGTCATCGCCGTGCCGGACAGCGCCGTCGCGGAAACGGCTCGAGACCAGGCTGGCCGAGACGCGGCCTCGTCTGGAATGAATCCCCGGGGGGGCGGTGAGCGTGCAACAGTCGGGTCTGCCACCGGGCAAACTCCGGTGGTAATGCACCTCTCGGGACGTTATGGCCTGGCTCCCCTTGAACCCTTGGCTCGACGGGGTTGGGGACTGCTCGCCTGGCACCCGATGCAGACCTTTCCGGCGGACGCGGGAGCGGAGCGCTTTCGCGGGATCTGGGCGGGGGTAACCGCCGATGAGCGCGGTTGGTTGCTGGCCGAAACCCTCTGCGATCTGCTGGGGGTCTCCTGCAGGCGCGTGGAGGAGGGCGACAGGGCGCGCTACCATCATGCGGCGGTCTTCGCCTCGAACTTTCTTCCGCTTCTGCTCGCGGCGGGAGCGGGGCGCCTTGAGGGGATCGCGTCGAGTGAGGAAGAGGCGGTGGCGATGCTCCTCCCGCTGGTCAAGGGGATGGTCGAAAGCGTCGGCGAACTCGACCTTATCCGGGCGTTTACCGGGCCGGTGGTCCGCGATGAGCCCGATGCTCTGAGTGAACATCTCGAAGACGAGAGCGACAGCACGAGACGGCGGCTCTACATCGAGCTGACCCGCGCGCTCGTGGAATATGCCGGAGGCCATGGGTTGCTCACGCCCGAGAGGGTCAGGGCGTGGAACCGGGAACTCGATAGGCTGCGCTGAGCCTTCCCGCCTGTCCGGCTCCACTTGCGGTGGAAACCGGATGGCCGTAGCCGGAATGGACGAATATGAGCGAAACGAGAAGACGGGTTCTCTGGGCCGATGACGAAATCGACCTGCTGCAGCCGCACATCATCTTTCTCTCCGAACGCGGTTATGATGTCACCGGTGTGACCTCGGGTGAGGATGCGGTGCGGGCCGTGGTGCGCGAATCTTTCGATGCACTGCTTCTCGATGAGCAGATGTCCGGGCTCGACGGCATCGCTACGCTCATCCGCATACGCCGCATTCGCCCCGAATTGCCGGTGGTCATGATTACCAAGAGCGAGGAGGAGTCGCTGATGGAGGAGGCCATCGGCTGCCGCATCGACGATTACCTCACCAAGCCGGTAAACCCGAGCCAGATCCTCAGCGCGCTGAAGAAACTTCTCGAGGCGCGCAGGATCAGCCGAGACCGCCTGAGCCGCGACTACACGGCGGAGTTCAACCGGATCAACGAAGAGCTCCGCGAGGACCTCGACTGGGATGAGTGGATCGAGGTCCAGGTGTGTCTCACACGTTGGGCGCTCGAGATCGGCGCTCAGCGGGACCCCTCGCTCACCGACCTGCTTGGGCAGCAGCAGGCGAGTGCGAACGCCGTCTTTGCGAATTACATCGAGGAACATTATCCCGCCTGGGCCGCTTCGGAGCGCGACAGCCGTCCGCCGATGAGCTGCGATCTCGTGCGCGAGTGGGTGATCCCGCTGATCTCGCGCGGCGAGAATGTCCTGCTCCTGGTGCTCGACGGTCTTCGTCTCGATCACTGGATGGCGGTCGAGCCGATGCTCCGGGAGCACTTCGAAATTGAAACCGACCATTACTATTCGATCCTGCCGACAGCGACTCCCTATTCGCGCAACTGCATCTTCAGCGGCGACTGGCCGGGAGAACTGCCGAAACGCCATCCCGACCTCTGGAAGAAGATGGGCAAAGGAGATGACCGGGTTACCAACCGTTTTGAACGGCAGTTGCTCGACCGTCAACTGACCGGGATCGGCGCGATGCCGCGACCCGAGCCGAAGTATGCAAAGATCCTCGATCCGGAGGAGGCGCATCGCGTCCTGCGCAAAGTGGCGGACTATTTCGACCTGCCGCTGGTCAGCATGGTTTTCAATTTCGTCGACATCGTCGCGCACCACCGCAGCACCGAGGAGGTCATCCAGACCCTGATCCCGGACGAGGCGGCCTATCGCAGCGTTGTCCGTTCATGGTTCGAACATTCGCCGCTGTATGACATGCTGCGTGCGTTCGGCGAGCGCGGCGTGACCATCGTGCTTACCTCGGATCACGGCTCTATACGGGTGCGTCACGCATTGAAGGTCATCGGCGACCGGGAGACTTCGAGCGGCCTGCGCTACAAGGTCGGCCGCAACCTCCGGGTCGACTCCCGCAATGCGATCCGCATTCGCGATCCCGAGGCGTGGGGGTTGCCCCCCTTCGGTGTGAACACCGATTTAGTTCTCGCGCGGGGCGACAACTATTTTGTCTTTCCAACCGAGTTTCACAAGTATGCCGGGCGTTTCCGGGACAGTTTCCTGCACGGCGGCGTCTCGCTCGAGGAGATGGTTGTCCCGGTAGCGACCCTCAAGGGCCGCGGGGTATGAGCGCAGATGGCGTCGCTGATGGATGGGTGTGCGCGGGGAGCTGGCGCACCGCCTCGCCGGAGGATACGATGGATGCCGGACGCTGGCTGGCGGGAAGGCTTCGACGGGGGGAGGCGGTCTCGCTTGTCGGTCCGCTCGGCGCGGGGAAGACGACCTTCGCCCGCGGGATTATCGCCGGACTCGGCCATCATGGCCGGGTTCGCAGCCCCTCCTTCACCCTCGTGAACCGGTATGAGACCGACCCGGTGATTATCCACGCCGACCTCTACCGGGTTTTGGACAGTTCCGAGCTGCTCGCCCTCGACTTCGATGAAAGCCGCGAGGAGGGGGTACTGCTCGTCGAATGGGCGGACCGTGTGGAGACCGGTTGGGGTGTGGCGGATTGGCGTGTCACCATCGAGGTCCTTGAGGGTGAAAATGAACGCCTGGTTACCATAGAGGCGAGGAGATGAACCGAAGCCACTCGGCCCGGTTGTGAGCGTCGCCGGGCTTGATGAAATACGGCATGGGGGGTAGACGGCGGCGTTGAGGGTTATAGCGATAGACACATCCGGCCCGGTTGCCTGCTGGACGGGGATCGAGAACGAGACAATCGTCGATCCACGGTCGGAGGAGGTCGGGCGCAGGCACGACGCGGTTCTCGCGCAGGGCGTTCACGATTGGCTTGCAGCTCACCGCTGGTCGACACTCGATGCCCTGTCGCTGGTTGCAGGTCCCGGAGGCTACACCGGCTTGAGGGTGGGTGTCGCTTTCGGCGTTGCCTTTGCTACCTTGCGAGGATTGCCGGTCGTTCCGCTGAGCAGTTATGAGGCCGTTGCGGCGAGGGTCACAAGCGGGCTTGTCTGGGTGCTGCTGCCCCTGCGCAAGGGTATGGTCCGCGGCCGTCTGGTAATTGGCGGACCCGCTCCGAAACACCGACATGATGCGGAGGAGATCGATCTAGAGAAGGTCACGCTCCCTCCCGGCGATGAGCCGCTGGTTCCCCTCGGTGAGGGTTACCGGCGCAATCGCGAGCTCTTCGACCGTCTGCTCGGAAACCGCAGGGCCAACGCCGAAGGGCTTCTCGACGGCGCAGAGGGGCTGGCCCTGGCCGCGATAAATGCGATCAGGAAGGGAAGAATGATCCCGCCGTGGGATGTGAACATTGATTATGGCGGCGAATTCCATCCGACACCTAAGAAGAGGTAGCATCGCCGCATGGGTATGTTCCTGGCCGGGTGCACTCGATGAGCCCACCAGTCTCGCCGGATGAAAACCCTTTGAAGGCTCCGCTTCACATGCTTGAACTGCGGGAGCGCAAGTTCAGATGCTCGTTCGAAGTGGTCTCATTCTGTTTTCATAACCCTTATATTTCTTTACCTTTGGCATGATTCTGGCTGAATGGCGGGAGGATGTATGGAATTGTTTCGACTGGGATTCATTCCCTTTTCCCTAGTGGACATAATCGACATTTTTCTCGTCGCCTATGTTTTCTACAAGCTCTTCGAGATCATGCGCGGCACCCGTGCCTCCCAGATGTTCGTCGGCCTGATGTTAATTCTGGTTATCGGTTTCGTTGTCGGCGCCGTCGGAATGAAAGGAATGACCTGGCTGGTGCAGTCACTCGCGCAAGTCTGGGTGATCGCCTTTGTCATTCTCTTTCAGCCCGAGCTCAGGCGTCTGCTCATCCAGCTCGGCCAGGGCAGGCTGGTGCGCGCGCTGTTCAGGGTGCGCATCGCGCGGATCATCGATGATATCGTCCAGGCGGTGGTGGACCTCAGCCAGAAGCGTTATGGCGGGCTCATCGTCTTGCAGCGCGATATGGGCATGCGGGCGATCATCGAGAGCGGAGTCAAGCTCCAGGCCGAGGCCACCACCGAGCTGCTGGTCAGCATCTTCTATCCGCGCACGCCGCTGCATGACGGCGCTGTCGTTATCAATGGCAACATTGTCGAGGCCGCCGCCTGCATCCTGCCCCTCACCCAGGACCCGAGCATTGACCCCAGCCTCGGCACACGGCATCGCGCGGCGCTTGGCGTTACCGAGGAATCTGACGCAGCCGCGATTGTCGTCAGCGAGGAGAGCGGCCAGATCTCCCTCGCCTACCGCGGCGAGTTCCTCGAACGTGGCATGAGCAGCGATGATCTCAAACGACGGCTCCGCCAAATCTTCGAAAGGGTGCATGGCGTTGAGGAGGAGATGGAGCGGGTGCGGGAGGAGATGGGGGATTCCGGTAGTTAGTCACCCATCAATCGCGGCTTCTGAATGCGGCACAAAAACCAATGCAAGGCGCACCGTCCGCTGCATGAGCGGGATGACGGGGTTCTGTCGGATCGAACCGGCTGGAAATGAAAGCATCAGTGCTCTGCGTAACGGCGTCGCGTGGGGAAGGGGTTGTCCGGTTTTTGTTTCGAATGCGCCTGTTTTCGCGTGACACACTTGCGCAGGGAATGGGTCGTCCGCTAGATACGAATCTTGTCCCGCCGTATCTTCCATGATTACAGATGTGAAGGGAACATTACCTATGGCTGCAAAGGTGGATCTCGGATCACCGGGCAAGTTCCTCTCAGATCGTTGGGGTTGGCTCGCGGACAGCCGACTACTCGTGCCTTTCGTCCTCTACCTCGTGGTTCTCTTTGTCTGGCGGGAGAACGTCTTCGGCCGGATGGCGCTTGCCGCAAGCCCGGACATGATCAGCGCGACCGCTCTCAGGCGCATCGTCGCCGGCTGGCTTGAGCAGGGGGTTTACCCCTTCTGGAACCCCTACTTCTATGGCGGGATGGCGATGTTCGAGACCTTTCAGTCGAGTTGGCTGTTCTACCCGCTCACCTGGCTGATCGAGGGGCCCTTTCCCGATCCGGCCAATCCCGGTTTCTACAACGGCGGTCTTGCCTGGCTGCTCTTCTTCGGATCTCCTGTCGACTTCCTGCTCTTTCACCACCTGCTCGGCGCGGTGGGGATTGCCTTTCTCGTCCGGCACCTCGGAGGCCGGGGATGGGCGCAGTTGGTCGCGGGTCTGCTCTTCCTGCTCAGCCCGCAGCTCGTCGTCCTCTCGGATGTAGGTCATGGTTCCAAGCTCTATGACATCGCTCTGCTCCCGTGGTTGCTGCTCGCGCTCGACAGGGCGCTCGATCGTTTCAGTCTGGGACGCATCGCCCTGCTTGCTGTCGCCTTCTCGATGATGATGGCCGCCCAGCATGTCCAGATAGCCTATTATGGCTACATCGCCGCCGGGCTCTGGTGGCTGGTGAGACAGGTTCGGAACGTGTCCGCGAAACGTGCCGCATCCATCGGCCGGGAGACCGTCACGCTGCTTGCCGGCGGACTTGTCGGTCTGGCCTCAACGGCTGTCATCTACTTCAACACCCTCGCCTATGCGGGCGAGACGATTCGCGGCGCCGAGGGGGTAGGCTGGGATTATGCGACGAGCTGGTCATACCATCCCCTCGAATCGATCAGCATGTTCGTGCCCGACTTTTTCGGGTTCGGCGGGCACACCTACTGGGGATGGATGCCCTTCACCGACATGGCGCTGTACTGGGGAGTCGCGGCGGCGGTGTTTGCGTTGATTGCCGTGATATCGGTCAGGAGCTGGCGTGTTACGGCGCTTGTCCTCATCGGCCTCGTCGCCTGGGTCGCCAGCTTCGGTAAATTTGCGCCGATCCTCTACCGCCCCTTCTACGAGCTGCTGCCGTTGTTCAACAAGTTCCGCGTCCCGTCCCTGATTCATAGCCTTGTGCTCGTTTCCGTGTTGGTGCTCGCCGGTATCGGCCTGCAACGGGTATTCGATGTTGCCGGAGGCGATGAGCAACGCCGCCGGGCCTGGAAAAAACCGCTTGCCATCGCCCTTCTAATCTGCCTTGTGCTGTTCGTCTTCGCCGTCCTGCTTCAGGGACCGGTGGCGAATGCGGTTTCGGGCTGGGTGGAAAGGCTGCATCCCGAACGCGCGGCGCAGGCCCTGGATTTCGGAAAACGCGCTGCGGTCAGTTTGGTACGCAGCCTGTTCTTTACCTCGCTGATCCTCGGGGTGCTTGTCGCGGTGATCCACCGGCGCGTCCCCTTGGCCTTCGCGGGGGCGGCGCTCGCCGTGATTGTCCTCTTCGACCTCGTGCCCTTTACCGGGAGGTTGCTGCACCCGACCTCGACACGCATGGTCAACCGGGTGTTCTACGAGACCGAAATGATCCGCTACCTCAACGGGGCGCCGAGGGGGAGGCTGGTTCCGCTCGACCGGTCACGTCCGCTCAACAGTTGGGCGGCGTTCGGCATTGAGCTTCATGGCGGTTACACGGGCAGCAAGCCGTCTTACTACAGCCTCGTCGAGCGGCGGCGGCAGCTGCTCAACCCGAACCTGCTCGCCGCGCTGAATGTCCGTTACATCTACTCCTCTCAGGAACTCCAGGGGCTGGAGCCCGTATTCCAGGGACCGGACGGATTCGTGTATGTCAACCCGAATGCTCTGCCTCGAGCCTATCTCCGCGGAACCTGGGAGGTTGTCGATGATTCGCGGCAGGCCCTCGAGAGATTGCTCGAGCGCGGTTTCAATCCTCATTCCGATTTGATTCTCGACCGCGACCCCAAGAGCCTCGAGAGCGGCGGGGAGGTAGTCGGCAGCGCCGAGATAACCCTCTACACGCCGAACGAGGTTCGCCTCAGGGTGATCAGCGAGAGCCCCGCAGTGCTCGTTCTCGCCGATGCCTTCTCGGCCTCCGGCTGGACCGCGACCGTCGATGGCTCGCCTGTAGAGATACTTCGCGCCAATGGTATCGTGCGGGCGGTGGCCGTGCCCGTGGGCGGGAGTGATGTCGTCTTCCGCTATCGACCGGCGCTCTGGACGATCTCGGTGGCGGTCACAGTCGCTTCATGGCTCGTGATACTCACCGCCGCATTGTTGCCGTTGCTGCGCCGTTCCGCATATCGGAGGAGCGTCGAATGAACAGAGCTGGAGAAGGCGAGGGGAGACCGGCCGGCGATCGACTACCCGGCCTTAAAAAGGGAAGCGTGAGGCCACAGGCGCCAGGCAACGGCCCGGTGGTTCAGCTCCGCAGGGCGGGGCTTTTCAAGGGTCTGCTCTTCCTCGGCGCAGTGGTACTCGCCGCCGCGCTCTTCTTCTCGACCCATTTCCTCGTCCTCCAGGTCCGTGATTCTTCACGTTCCTACCTCCAGCTCTCGGTTAGCTACTATAAGAGCATGCTGCTTGGAGACAACCCCGGCCTCGCCTATCAGGCCGTTCAGGACATCAATTTCCCGATAGTCGTGACCGACGCCGAAGGTAATCCCAAGTTCTGGAAAAACCTTGAGATAGCCGCAGATGACACCACGCATAAGGCGCGGCTGAGGGTGATCCGCATCGTTGAACAGATGGATCGCCTCGGCAATCAGCCGATCCCCTTGGAGATATTTCCCGGCGAGGTGGATTATTTCCACTACGGCGATCCTTCGACGGTCCGGCTGTTGCGCGGCTTGTCGATCACCAGCGCGCTCGCTGTGGCTCTTTACGTTTTACTTGGATACATTGGTTTCAGGACGGTACGCAAAGCCGAGGAGCGGTCGGTCTGGATCGGAATGGCGAGGGAAACCGCCCACCAGCTCGGCACACCGATCTCTTCTTTGATGGGCTGGCTCGAGGTGCTCGGAGAGCGTGGCGGCGACGCGGCGGAGAAGATGAAGCAGGATGTTGCGCGTCTGGAACGCATCGCCGTCCGTTTCTCGAAAATCGGGACCCGAGAATCGTTGAAGCCCTCCGACCTGGGCGCAGTCGTCGAGGGTGCGGTCGAGTACATGCGCGGGCGCGTTGGAAGCGGGGTGAGTATAGTTTATCGAAACCGGGGTTCGGGCAGCTCGCCGATGCAGCCGGACCTGATCGGTTGGGTGCTCGAGAACCTGATCCGCAATGCGGCCCAGTCGATGGAAGGCGAGGGGGAGGTTCTGCTGACTTTGGGCGTGCTCGAGGATGGATCGGCCTATGTAGATGTCGCTGACCGGGGAGAGGGAATCGCCGCCCTTGAACATGAGACCATTTTCCGCCCAGGCTACACCACCAGGAAGAGCGGCTGGGGTCTCGGCCTCTCGCTGGGGCGGCGGATAATTGAGGATATGCACCGCGGCAGGCTGTATGTGCATGAAAGCCGGCCGGGCGTGGGAACTACGATGAGGATGGTGTTGCCGTCGTGAGGGATGATGTATATGATGTTCTGGTGATCGGCTCGGGGATTGCCGGTCTTTCCTTTGCCCTTGAGATGGCGGAGGCGGGCACGGTGCTTCTGACGACGAAGAAGGACGAGGCCGAGTCGGCGACGAACTATGCGCAGGGCGGAATCGCGGCCGCTATCGGCGATAATGATTCGGTTGAAGCGCATATACGGGATACGCTGACCACCGGGGCGGGCCTCTGCAAGAGGGAGGCCGTCGAGCTCGTCGCGCGCGATGGACCGGCGAAGATAAAGCGCCTGATGGAGTGGGGAGCTAATTTCACCCTCGACAAGAAAGGAGAGCTCGCCCTCGGGCGCGAGGGAGGCCACACCAGGGACCGCATCGTTCACAAAGCCGATCACACGGGCCGTGAAGTCGAAAGGGCCTTACTCGAACAGGTGCGCGCCCATCCCAATGTGACCTTGAGCGAAAACAAGGAGGCTATCGACATTGTCACCGACCGGCACCTTTGCGCTTCGCACCGGCAGCAGAGTCGCAGGTGCTACGGCGCCTATGTCCATAACGCCGATACAAACCAGGTCGAGCTCGTTCGCGCGCGCCTGACATTGCTCGCCACAGGCGGGATGGGCTGTATCTGGCTGAACACCACGAACCCCTCGATTGCCACCGGGGATGGGGTCGCGATGAGCTGGCGAGCCGGTGCGTTGATCGCCAACCTCGAGTTCATGCAGTTCCATCCGACCGCCCTCTTTACCAGGGAACACCGCGAACGGGCTTTTCTCATCAGCGAGGCGGTTCGCGGGTTCGGTGGGATTCTGCTCAACTTCGATGGCCGGCGGTTCATGGAGGATGTCCATCCGCAGAAGGAACTCGCCCCCCGAGATGTGGTTGCGCGCACAATCGATGCCGAACGCAAGCGCTGGGGAATCGACCATGTATGGCTCGATGTCACCCACCTCGACAAGGGAAAGCTGATCGACCGCTTCCCGACCATATATGAAACGCTGTTTGAGGAATATGACATCGACATCACCTGTCAGCGGATCCCGGTGGTCCCCGCGGCCCATTACCAGTGCGGGGGCGTGGTCACGGATACCGACGCAAGGACGACGATCAAACGGCTGTATGCGGCGGGCGAGGTCGCTTGTACCGGCCTGCATGGCGCGAACCGCCTCGCCTCGAACTCGCTGCTCGAGGCCGTGGTCTTCGCGTCACGGGCGGCGGAGTCGGCGAAGATGGAGCTCGCCGAGAGCAACGATGATCTGTCTATCGAGATTCCCCCCTGGGATGACTCCGGCACCTACGACCCGGAGGAATGGGTGCTCATCGAGCATGATCGAAACGAAGTCCGAAAGTTGATGGAGGATTATGTCGGCATCGTGCGCAGCGATGCGCGGCTCTACCGGGCGGAAAGGAGGCTTGACCTGATCAGCCGCGAGATCGAAGAGTATTGGCGAAGGACTGTCGTCAATCCCGAACTGGTCGAACTCCGGAACATCGTCCAGGTGGCCCGCCTCGTCGTCCGCAGCGCGCTCTCCCGCAAGGAGAGCCGCGGCCTGCACTATACCACCAGCTACCCCGAGCTCGAGCCGATCCTCGGCGCGCGAGACACCGTAATCTGAAATACTCCCCGCCTGACCCCGTATAAAACCTGTGTTCATGGGTCGTCCGGGGTCTTTCTCTGTTAATGTAGTTCCGTGGTCTCAATTTGACCGCCGTTCGGGTTTCGCATGGAGCAGATGGAGGCAAAGTACGTAAGCCGAGGTACGTCGGTAGACGGATCCACCTTTCGACATGATTTTTGGACGCGTCGTAAAGGTTTTGTCGAGTGGTCCGGGTTGCCGCAAGGTCCGATCTTAGGGTGACTTGTCAATCCGTGTTACATCCCTTTTGTCATTCCCGTGGAAAGGGGAATCCAGATGTGTACGGAGGTACCACCGCCAATTTTTCCTTGTCCATCTTGTTTTCTTGTATTTTACGATGTTAGTTAGTACTATCCTATTGATTGGACACAAGAATGTGTACTACTCACAGGTAGTTGCCGCATAAGTAGTTTTATATGCGTTAAGAAAAGGGAGGTCACCATGAAGGCTAAGCACATTATCCTGATCGGATTTGCGCTTCTGTTGGCACACCCATTTGCCTTACAGGCGCAAATCCCGGGGACACTTTCCTATCAGGGCATCGTCACCGACGCCGCTGGTAGCGTAAAGCCAGATGGCACTTACAGCTTCACATTTAAGCTTTACGATGTCTCCAGCGAGGGAACGGCCTTATGGACCGAGTCCAAGACCATTTCGGTAAAGGATGGTCTGTTCTCCACCGCCTTGGGTGATCAGGTCGTATTTCCGGCATCGCTCATATTTGATAAGTCCTACTGGCTAGGCATCAAGGTGGGCAGCGAAGCGGAGCTATCTCCCCGCATTCCTTTAACCAGCGTAGGCTATAGTTTCACGTCACTGCGCGCCGATACGGCCGAGTATGCTTGGCAAACGCCTACAGGTGAGGGGCTTACCTTGCCATATTCTGGGACATATAGTGGTGGTAGCAATGCATTTGAAATTACAAATACAGGTACTGGTCAAGCTCTTAAAATATATAACCAAGGTACTAATTATGCGCTTGGTATATTTAATGATGCTAGTGCAATGTATGGTATTAAAATAAATAATGATGGTAACTATCCAGCAATCAAAATAACTAATTATAATTCTGGGAATAATGATGCTTTGGAAGTAAATCAATTTGGAACCGGCAATGCGGGTTATTTTGATGGTGATGTTGAAGTAACTGGTAATCTTTCAAAAGGCGGAGGTTCATTTAAGATTGACCATCCTCTTGAACCTGAAAACAAATACCTGTATCATTCATTTGTAGAATCGCCTGATATGATGAATGTTTACAATGGTAATATTATACTTGATAATAATGGAGAGGCAATTGTTGAACTACCTGAATGGTTTGAAGCATTAAATAAGGATTTTCGTTATCAACTTAGCTGTATCGGTGGTTATGCCCCTGTTTATATTGATGAAGAAATATCAAACAATAGTTTTAAAATTTCAGGTGGAACACCGGGAATGAAAATATCTTGGCAGATTACAGGTATTCGACAAGACCCTTATGCAAATGAAAACAGGATTCAGGTAGAAGTTGAAAAACCTGATAAAGAAAAGGGTCATTACCTGCATTACAAAGCATACAATCAGCCGATAGAGAAAAGTATGAGAGCATTAAAAAACCCTGAATTACTTGAAGAATAAAATAAAAACAAATAAGGAGGTACAAATATGAAACTTCGCTCAATTACAGAAACCCTAAAAAAAACATAAAAGATTAGGTTGGTTTTTGATAATTCTTATAATTTTAAGATTTATCGTCTCTGTTTTTTATTTGTCCATCATGGGTACTAACGCAAACAAAGGAGGTCACCATGAAGGCTAAGCACATTATCCTGATCGGATTTGCGCTTCTGTTGGCACACCCATTTGCCTTACAGGCGCAAATCCCGCGAACGCTCGCATACTAGGGGATAGTCACCGACACAAGTGGAAGCGTTAAGCCTGATGACAGCTACAGCTTCTCCTTCAGTCTTTATGATGCCAGCACGGGAGGCACTCTGCTATGGAACGAAACCAAGAGCCTGCCCACCGAAAAAGGGCTATTTCATACCCAACTGGGGGACGTAAACCCCTTTCCGGATTCACTCGTATTTGGCCAGCCTTATTGGCTGGGTATCGAGGTAGAAAGCGAGGAACTATCGCCCCGCATCGCGCTTACCTCCTCACCCTACAGCTTCCATTCCCTGCGGGCGGATACGGCTTTGGCCTTCAGCACAAGTGCTGATTTGGAAATAAATTCAATCTCCGTTCAAAATATAAGTACCACCGGTCAAGTGGCAGGAGATTTTAAAATTCTAGCTTCTACTAACAGTGAGGATGCGGTTTGGGGTGTTACCAATGGTACTGGAAGGGCAGGGAATTTTTCTATATGGAACCCCGATAATGATGACTCAGCCTTACTTGTTACGACGTCTGGTCTTGGCCCCGCAGCTACACTTCAATCCTCTAACAGTGAATCAACAGTTAGAGTTACAAATAGTGGTACTGGAGGTGCAGGATACTTTCACAATCTAAACTCCTCCAGCAGTGCCTCTGTGCTCTATGTCCTGACCGACGGCACCG
>SDBV01000971.1_pt1 | contig 42154 bp, 97 predicted proteins | sample 2277081 | NCBI WGS metagenome assembly SDBV01 (sample SAMN10402039, study PRJNA504765) | marine sediment metagenome | isolation source: marine sediment core GS10_PC15, 223 cmbsf | place: Arctic Ocean: Southern Knipovich Ridge | collected 2010
TGTTTGTATTTGTTTGTATAAGTTTGTACTTGTTTGTATTTGTTTGTATAAGTTTGTACTTGTTTGTATTTGTTTGTATAAGTTTGTACTTGTTTGGACTTGTTTGGACTTGTTTGTACTTGTTTGGACTTGTTTGGACTTGTTTGTATATTTCTATTTATATGGTAACCTTAGTTACCATATAAACTTTTTAAGAACCATAGATTAAGAAAAAAACCTCACCATTTCTGGTGAGGAAAAAGAGAGGTGATCATGAGTGTGCCGTATTTTACGGAATTTAGACCGCTTCCTATCAGCACAATATTATATACTTTTTTTATTTTATAAAGCTTATTAAACAATCCTATTTATTTTATTGTTGTAACCCCTTCACTAACCTTTTCAGGATCATCATTTAACTTTCTTTCAGCAGTAACATTAGCAATTTTTTTCATCTTTGTTTCTTCCCAAGAATCTAATTCAGCTTCGGTGATATAACCAGAACAAGTATTGATTACATTTTTACAATCTTGAACAATAATCATACCACAAACATAATCAGCGTCTGTTTGATTTTCTTCAACAACAACATTCTCAAAATAACAATCCTTAATCTCCCTATCTCCACAAACTTTTTTATTTAAACATCTACTATAATTTCCATTCATTTCATAATCAGTAGTTGAATAATCTCCAAGATTAATACTTTCTAAATTTAATTTTTCTGTTTTTGTTAAAGTTATATCTCTGTTGTTTAAAACTGCTTGAGCAATAACTAAAGTTATTCCAAAAAGGAATATTCCCAAAGCTGATAATATTTGTTTTTTCATTTTATTTTAAATTTGCTATTTTTTTAATAATTATTGTTGCGGAATCTGGATGGTCTCCAAAACTTGCATGAGTTGATATTACTACATCCTCATCATCAGCTATAAATTGAAAAATTATTTGGTCTCCTGAATTTAACCTTGCTAAAAAAGTATGAACCAATTCATACTCCACAGCTTGTTTAATAATATCATTTTCAAAAACAGAACCAATAATCTCAGCACCATTTAAAAAAACAACCCTTCCTGCTACATCAATATCCGAAGCACCAATAGAAGTATCCTCCATATCAAAATTAAAATTAATCTCATAAATACCATCCTTATTTATTGTATAAGTAGTATTTGTTTCATCATCAAAATTATGGGTTATTCCCTGTTTAATATCATCAACTTCTTGTTGAAAAGTTACATTAGTCCAAACATTAGCTCCATCCAATGGAATAGTCTCATCAGTATGAGAAAAAACATATTGAGGAACAAAAACATTTTCAGATGTTATATTTCCAGTAACAACCAAACCTCCTGAAATATTTACATCAGCATTAAAAACTAGTTTTTGTAATATAGGATTAGAGTTCATTAAACCATAAATAATCGCCCCAGTTCTTCCATCAGCTTCGTTAAATCTATCTCTTGTATCAATAATTAAAGTATCAGAACCTGTTTCATCTCTCCCTGCATCAGCTCCAATAAATATATTTTCATCTCCCTGATTAAGATTTCCTGTCCTTACCCCGAGAAAAACATTTCTTGTACCCAGAGAAGGAGAACTTACTGCTGACCATTTACCAATTAAAACATTATCATCACCAGAACTTGTAGCTGCACCCAATGTACCATCACCAATTAAAACATTACTATTAGTTATCCCTGTTATAGCATCAGCAATCCTATCACCAATCATTATATTTGCAGAACTACTTGAAGCTAATAATAATCCAGCATTTCTTCCAATTCCAATATTACCAATCCCAGAAGTTATTCTAGAGAAAGTAGCTCTTCCTATCGCTACGTTATCATTACCCTCTGTTAATAAATCCAAAGTAGATGTTCCTAATGCGAAGTTTCTAATCCCTACATCTATATTTCTTCCTGCTTGCCAACCAAAACAAAAATTCTCATCCCCTGTTGTCAGCGACGAACAAGCACCAACACCAAATCCAGTATTTCTTATAGAACTAACTGAATTAAAATTCCCTGAACCACCAAAAAAAACATTATTATCTTCTTCCCCATTAGCACCAAAATTATGTATCATAGGAGTTCCATTAAAAGTAATCAACCCAGAAATCGCAGAAGTTGTCGACGGAACATTAATTAAAGTCCTAGCCAATAAATCACTTTCAATACTAACATTTCCAAAATTAGAAATGTTTAGAGTTGGACTTAAAACATGAGCATTTATTTTTCCTTGACTTCCATCAAAACTAATAGACATATCATCAGAAGAACCAAAAAAATGTTTAGCATCATCATCTTGTTTTATATCACTATCTAAAAAATCTGCTAATCCTACCGTACTCCAATCAAGAATTATATCACCATTAGCTATTAACCAACTGCTTTCCCAATCAATAGAAGACTCACCATCATCTCTTTCTAATAATCCAGTTAAATCAATTACTAAATTACCAAATGGATTTAATAGTCCTCCATCAAATCTTCCAGTTCCTGTTGTTTTTACATTTCCACCAATATTTGCATCAGACGAGAGAAAAAGGCTTCTCCATTTGAATCCGACAGACCCTAAGTCTGCAGTCCCAGAATTATATGGATTTAAACCTTCAAATACCCCTGTTCCTGTTGTTTCTAAATTAAAAGTCCCTGTCTTATCACCTGTCAATCCTATTTGGGTTGTTGATTGTGTCCAATATAAACCACTACCAAAACTCTTCAACCAACTCTCTAAAATATTCAACTCTCCACCAGAATCTTCCATTTGGGTTAGGTTTACATCATCAAGGTTTCCTGCATTAGTTATCCAAATTTCAGCATCTAAAACACTAGCATTAGAAACATTAAGAACTTGTTCAGGAATTTGAATATTAACTCCTTGTCTACCTAATCCATCCCTAAATCCTACTTCAACATCAGGAGAAGTTGTTGGAAATATTTCTGCATTAATGAATGGAATTACTAATACCAATAATAAGAAAGATATGATTATGTTTGATTTCATAAATAAATATGTTTTTGTTTATTTATTAACAATTTTAAAATTATTTCTTAGTTACAGAAACTTTAAATCCTTTTTTTGTTTTAAAAACCGTTGCATTAAAACCTTTTTTTCTAAACCTCATAGCAAATAATCTTGCAGTTGTTAAAGTTTTTGATGTGTGTGTAGTCATATTATTTTTTCCTCCTTTTTTTAATTTTAGATTTTTTATTTTTCAAAATTACCTTATCTAATCTTTTCCCTATCGCACGGAGTTTTGCATCATCTAATCTTTTTCCTAGAGCTTTTAGCCTAGTTTTGACCGACCCCTTTTTCTTATTTAATATCCTAGTAACATCAGTATTTTTTTCTGTTATTAGATTTGAATAAACATTGTTTAAATTTAATACCATTTTTAAAAATTTATTTTTTTAAATACTCTCCTTCTTAATTTTGATAAAGGTTTTCTTTTTCCCATCTTAAATTCTTTCTTAGATCTTTCATTAAGTTTAATCCTTAATCTACTAAACTTATCCTTTTCTCTTCTAAACTTTGCTTCAGGATTTGCTAGACTTTCTTTAATCTTTTGCTTTTGAAAATCTAATGTTGCAAACTTATTACCTTTTCTCTTAACTACATTAACTTGTTCTTTTTGTTTTTGAACATCAACTAATCCTTTTCCAGAAAGTCTTGATTTAACTTTAAAAACTCCTTCAGTTTTTCCAGCTTCAACTTTAAAGAAATTACCACCAAATTTTCTATCTAATCTTCTTTCAATTCTTTTAGCAGATTGCTTTGGATTACCTTTAACAAAAATATCAAAGTCTTCTGTTGGAGATCTTAAATGAGGTTTAACTTGAACATTTACACTTCTAGCACCAAATATTGTAGCATCCTCTTCTTTCAGGGCCTTTCTTATTAGTCCCGGAATTCTTTTTCTTTTTCTTAAAAACCTTTCTTTTTGTCTTAAGGTTAATCTTCCCATTTTAATTATATATCAAAGAACATATCTCTATTATTTAATTTTGTTTTCTTCTTCTTTCTTTTCTTTGGTTTTCTAACTAATTTTCTTAATTGTTTTAAACTAATTTGCCGTTTCCTTTTTCCTTTTTTAACACTTTTCCTAAATTCTGCTTCATCTCTTAATTGTTGTTTCTTAATTCTTTCAGCTTGTTTAATTGTAAAATCCCTTGCTTTTTCTGCTAGACCTTTTAGACCCCTTCCAGTTCTTTTTAATAATCTTATATTTCTTTTAGCAGTAGGAGAACGGTTTAATACTTTCAATTCTTTTTCTAATCTTATTTTTTCTAAACCTAATTCTTCTTTTTCAATTAACTTTTTCTCTTCAAATCTTTTTGCTGCTATCTGTTTTCTTAGTTGGGTTATTGTTACCATGTTATTTGTTGTTTTTTAGATTTTATAAACAATTTCTAAATTGCTTACCTCCACCACCAATTAAAAAATAAAAAAAAATAAAAAAATTAAACTCTTCGTCTTCCGCCGAACACAAAACTTCCAACTAATACTCCAATTACCAATCCTAAGAATACAATAGTTCCTACCAAACCAACAAGAGCTGGATAAGTTGCGAACTGAGTAATCATAGTGTCAGTAGCATTACAGGCACTTTCTCCGCCAACATAAGTATAACTTAATGTTGCATTGTTGTATTCTAATACTGTAAGATTAGTTACTATTCCTGTATTAGAAACCGTATAATTTGCTGCTATAATTGGATTTAAGTTATCACTATTATTTAGAGCTTCAAAGATAGAGAATGCACTTGCACTACAAGCATTGGGAGCTAATTGAGTTCCTTTAGTGGTTATATCAATATCCGTTTCATTCGCTATAGTAAAAGCTGTTGTAGCAAAACCTGTTCCTAATGTTTGAAACAAAAATATTGCTATTATAACTAATACTGCAACTAAGACTACTGCGAGTACGGCACCGAAAGCCTGTGATAATTGGATTCCTTTTTTAAATTCCATTTTTATGGAAGGAATCTATTTACACACTGCCTCGTCTTCCGCCGAACACGAATGAACCTACTAATACTCCAATTACCAATCCTAAGAATACAATAGTTCCTACCAAACCAACAAGAGCTGGATAAGTTGCGAACTGAGTAATCATATCATCTGTAGCATTATCTGCTGCAGTATCTGCTGTGAAACTATCGCCTAATGCTTCAAACAAGAATATAGCTATGATAACAAGAACTGCAATTAATACAACTGCTAGAACTGCTCCAAAAGCTTGAGATAATTGAATACCTTTTTTAAATTCCATTTATTATTATTAACCTCCTTACATTTTGGTTTAATTTAAGAATCATAAAAGTAAAAACTAAAAAAAATATAATAACAATTATAACATAATATATTAAAACCTATTAAAATATATTAAAACCTATTAAAATTAAACTAAGTTATTTTCTAATAATTTTCTTCCAAGAATTTCCATAGCTTCCCAATTACTTGGTTCACAAATTTCCATAGTTACTTCCTTAATATTAAGCTTTTGTTTATCTAAAACTTCTTTCATTATAGGTCCTATAGATACTTGATAATTTTCCCTAGTTACTTCTTTTTTGTTTGCCATAGTATTAACCTCTAGATTTAGCAAGAGATGTCCATACTAATCCAAATGCCAGTAGCATTATAAACAAATATATATAAGTTTGTTGAAGCAATCCTAATAACACTAGAATTATTGATAAGATTGAAGATATAAAACTAGCAAATATAAAACCCCTATAAGCAGTTCTTCCATTAGCTAATGAACCTATAAATGCTATTGCCCAGATTAATAAAGTAAAAACTAAAAACATACTACCACCACTTTGAGTATTTGTAAACTGAGTTATGGTTAGTATATCTTGCAAGTCTGTTGAGTTTGGTGTTCCATATATTGGCATTTTAAACTTTATTCCTCCCTACTGCATTTATTAGTTGAAAGATTACAATTACAGTTATAACTGCAAAACCTAATATCATAAAATTGTTTAATATACTTGAACTTACAAAAGGGAAATCCGCAGTTATATTAAAATATATACTTGAAAATAATCCTATTGTACCAAATACTAATTGCATTATTGTAAAGAATGAACCAAAGGTTACATCAAAAGCACCTCTAAAAGTTAGGCCTTCCCCACTCAGGCTAGTTTTCCTCATGACCTCTATAGGCTCAGTAAGTTCAGTTAATTTATCATAATTATTACTAAAAGATTCACTAATAATACTAGGATTATCAGGATAATTTCCTTGCATATCTGCAATTGCTATTACAAAAAAAGAAACAATTGCGGTGAATAAAAGTCCAGCTATTACAAAGTCCCTGGTTGCAAAAGCTTTTTTATTCATCATCTTTCAATCACCACCGTTATAATTATTGCAACAGCAAGAATTCCAGTTAAAAAAACAGCACCAAATGCAATTAACCCAAAAAAGTTTACTGCAAACATACTAAATGTAACCATCCATATCCCAGCAATTTCATTAAATGTAAATGCAAAAGCAGAAGTTAATATTATCAACCAACCTAAAAATAATCCTAAATCACCAACTACTGAACTAAAATCTTCTATTTGAAAAGGTAATTGTGCAACCAATTCACTTACTCCTGAACGAGATATTATTGCCCTAGCTGAATATAATCCGGTTTGGTTTCCAGTTAAATTACAAATAATTATAGCAGAAGATTCAACAGAAGTAAAATTACAAATGATTAAATTAGTATCATTACCTCTTAACTTTTCTACAATTAAAGTAGCAAAACTAAAATCAACAGAAGAATCTATATAAGTAAAACTCACAATAACAGAGGTTTTATTGAATATTAAATTTTGTTCTAAATCATCTAAAGGTTCAAACACCGCCCAAGCAGAACTGCTATCCTCTCCCAATGTAAAGGTTAAAGTGAATGGTGAAGACTCTGGAATTATCTTTTGTTGATTAGTTTCTAATAAATTAGTATTGTTTCTTTTTATTATAAACCTATAATCCGCAGTTTCTGTTTTAAAGAAACCAACACTTCTACCATTATCATCAGTTTTAGCTACTTGAACTATTTTAAATGTATCAAGTCCTGGATAAAATCTCTCTGTAAATATCAAGATGTTAGGTACAGGTAATAGAAACTCATCTTGAACAGCTAATATAAAACTTGTTGAACTTGAGGATAATAATAAACCTAATTTTATGGCTTGTGAACTATCATTTATAACATTATTTTGAAAGAAATAATTTCTTTGAGTATAATTTGAAACTCCTGATTGGTCGTATTCTATTTGGCCATTAATAAAGAAGTTTCTATCTGATGGATCTATACATAAATCTAGGGAGGAAACACTCATATTTGATACATTTGTTTCTTTTTTAATGCTCCCTGAACCTAACCATATTTCAAAGGATGCATCAAAATCAAAAGGATCTATTGAAGTTAAATTCTCTTCGTCAAATGCTGTAAAATTTAATGCTTCTACTGTGAAATCCCCACCGCAATCCTCTAAAAATATTTGACTAACATTTTGTTGGTGTTTAGTTGTATTAACATTTACAGAATCAGTACCATTAAACAAAGTTAATTCCCAGAAGAAAGTTTTATTTTCTGATAATTTATCTATCAAAGGGATATCTATAATGTTGGATAATAAACAAGTTTCACCCTCACAATTAGCAGAGCCTTTAAACCTAGTCCCATTATAATTAAGAAAGGAATCGGCAGATAATATAGTTGGGGCCGTGATGTTTAATTGGAATTGTTCCGAAGCTGTTTCAAAGGTACTAACATTAAAAGTTAATTCATTTTCTATTATTTGAGATATAGTTATAGTTCTGTTGTTTAATGCAAAACCACAACTAGCAACTGTGCAACTAAAATAATTCCAATGAAAAACTTCTTCAGTTGTTAAATCAAAAGTTAAACTAGTTTGATTATTAGATCCTGTAATGTTAGTAAAATTAGTTCCTATTAAATCCATTGAGGAGTTCCAAATTTGTAAAGTTGAATTAACAAGTGTGGAGGTTGTAGTAGAATGATTTGCTTGAAATTGTATGATATCATCTGTCTGAAATAATGAATTATTTGCAGGAGATGTTAAGGTTACTTGTACTGGAAAGTCCTCAATAAATGTTATCCCTACACCTCCATTATAAAGTTGAGTGACTTCTGTTGAACTTAAAGTCCTATTCCAAATTGCAAACTCGTCAATTAATCCTGAAAATTTTCCAGCTCCATTAAAAATAGAACCAATTACTAAAGATTTACTTGCAACAACAGAACTCGCCACAAGTCCAGTTTGCCATAAAGTTCCATTCAAATAAAAAGAAACATTTCCACCTTCTATCTGCACTATGACAACATGTATCCATCTGTTTAATATAGGCCCAATATCATCAGCACCAGTATCAAATGCACCTGCAAAAAGTTGTAATGTATCAGTACCTAATCCCCCTGATTCTGTTGTACCCCCAAAAATCCCACTATCATCTCCTGTCGAAAAAATATACCTATTAGCTGAAACACTATTTGAAACATTTATCCAAAAAGAAACACTATTATCTCCACCAGTATTCCAAACTTCTTCACTAATATTAAAAAAATAATCTTCTGAAAAATTTGAAGCATTACCAATAATTCCGTGTGTTACCCACATTGGAGTAGAACTTGCTGTCCCATTCCTAGAAGCATTAACAAGATTTGGGAGATTAGTTCCAGTACCATTAAAATCAAAATAGGAGGTTATTCCAATATTCAAACTTTCTGTCCATACAGCCCATTCTTCTATTTCAATATTAAATAATTTAGGAATCCACTCAACATTATCTTCAGAATAAACATCTGTGAAAATCCCTATTGTTATAATTCCCTTAGGTAATTGAGATTTTGAATCAAATTTATTCCAGACAGCTCTTTGATATGTTTTAGTCCCATCTTTTATTGAATTACATTCTTCAGTTTTATTAACCTCTGAATATTCACACACTTCCTTATAATTGATAACCTGATAATCTTCATAGGTTTTATATCTATAAACAAATTTCCTATCGAATTGATTCATATTATCTTTAATATTATAAAACTTTAAATCATTAAAAACATTATTATAATTACCTTTATTATCTATAGTCATCTGTGCAACTAATCTATCAGGGCCTCTCATAACATAATTAACTTGAGGAGTATCTAATTTTATTGTTGCGATAGTTGTTGTTGGCACACCTAAAATAGAGTTTTTAATTGTGGCTGTTTTTGTTTCTTGATCATAGGATTTAACATTATCAAATTCAAAAGAAGAAACCATTGAAATTGAGGTAAGCATTACTATTAAAATAATAAAAAAGCTTCTTAGGACTTCCCTATTCAATCCAAATTTATTACACCGACGCTGTTTTTTTAAGTTTTCCATGTTATAACTGTCCTTGTTGCCTACCTCCAATGAAACTAGAGAATTTAGCAAAAACAATGAATAAGCTTAAGGCACCAACTCCCACAAGTATTGGAACCATGTTTTCAAATACTACATTGATTAAGGTTTGGTTTGCTAATTGATCTGCAAACAAAGGTATGTTTCTCATTTGGTCATAAGCATTGGCTAGATAGGTTCCTAAGAATACTGTTAGTATTAAAAATAATATATACAGGAATAAGAATATTGGATGAACCCTAACTAAGAATGAAGAAATCATTGTACTTAATATTAATCCAACAAAGAATAACATAAATCCTCTTTGTAGTTGTACAGTTCCAAATTTTTCTAATTCATCTATAGCATTAGATCCTTCATCAGTATTATTTAAACCTCCAGTTCTTAATCCCTCTGCAATAGAATCAATTGCAAAAACCATAATAAATAACCCAACTCCAATTATAAAAATCAATAACAAAAATGTTACCATATCTGTTACATCTGCTTTCTTATTTTTTCTTAGTTTTTCTAATAGGTACATTCTTGAATTCCCTTGAGAGTTTCTGATTAAACTTAAATCCCTTAATCATCTTAGTAAACTTTTGTTGGGTTACTTTCATTCCTAACTTTCTTTCTAGCTTCTTCCTATTAGGCTCAAAGAAGTTATCAAAGAATGAGTTGTCTACCCTTATTATAACTCCTTTATTTTTAATTACCATATTAATATTCACCATTTAGATTTTATAAACAATTTCTAATTTAGATTTTATAAACAATTTCTAGTTTAAGAAACAGAGAATCCAATTACTAATCCTACTACTGCAATGGTTCCAATTACTGAATAAGCTATAATCAGATTAGCATCAAAAACCAATCCTCTTTGTTTGTGATAATAAAAAGGTAGAAACTGTACCCATGAACGAGGATGTTTTATAACAAACTTCATCATTTCAAACATATCTATTTTATCTGGTGAAGAAATATCATGTAAGAAATCCTTTCTTGTAAATCCTGGTTGATTTGTATGGTCTATTTCATGGGCCAATATTGACCTTTTTAAACTAGGATATTTATTTAGATTCTTATTTAATTCTATAGTTCCATCATTGAACCTATCAGATATGCCCCAATTCCTATAAACTATATTTAATTGTTGTTTCATTTTAAAATTAATCCAATTCTTTATCGATCATTCCTCTACTGCTCCACCATAATTCTAAGGCTATCTTCACGAGCCAAACTATTAAAGATACTCCTCCAACCATTACTAATACTGTAAATAAAATATATAATGAGGAATAACTATTTATTATCCCACTAAAAGTTCCGAATGATAATTCTAATATATTTAAAGTCATACCTAATGCAAACACTAATAATAAAACTGCAAAGGATAACAATGAAATAGAAACAATTGGATTTTTAATTTTAACACCTAAAAAACCAGCAAAGCATGAAACTATAATAATAATAAACATTGATACAATAATAATTAATCCTTGTGCTTCATCGAAAGGAATAGAACCATTCGGTGTTACTTGAAAGAAAAAAGTACTAGAACCAAAGAAAGTATTATTACCACAGTCTATAGTATTTTCATAAACTCCATCTATATTAACTTGGCTTCCATTTAAGGTAAGATTATAATAAGTTATACCTCTAATCATACTATCTGCATCTATGATTAAAGTTTGATTTGGATGAAGAACTGTTAAGTTACAAGTAAAGTCAGAAGTACATATTGCTCCATCAATTCTACACTTTTCAAATACAGTTAGGTTCTGCCCTCTTTCAGCATAGAATCTTATATCTTCTTGTTGGGAGATTATACTTGGAGTGATTATAAATAAAAACATTAATGTAAAGAGTGTAATTAAAATCCCCTGTTTATTAGATACCATATTAATATTCACCATTTAGATTTTATAAACAATTTCCATTAACAGACTGTTGATAATTTAGTCCACAATACTGCAAAACCTACAAAACAACATATTACTACAATTCCAACAGCTATGGGTGCTTGGTATTCTCTAAGGAAAGATTGTATGGTGTAGGCTTGTTTTGCTGATTCTTCCCAAGCATTCTGCCAGGCTTTATTAGTTCCAACATCTGTTTTAATATTTAATATTGATTCTTTTACATTAATTGTTTCAAATAATTGATTTCCTTTTTCATCAAGTAAAGGATTACCTTCTGAATCTTTTAATGGTTTATCCGTGTCTTCATATTCAACTAGGTGTTCTGTCCAACTATCATTTAATACAGGTCTATAATCTTCAGGCCCTATTTGAATAACAGTTATTAAATCTGTTCCTTGCATATATATTTTTGGGTCAAATATTTTAACTGGAATTGGTTTAGCAAACCTAGAAGCTGAAGGCCTTTTAATTAAAACAACACCCCTCTTCTGATTATATAATCCCTTCCCCCATTCACCATTTATTATTTTACCATCAGACCTTACTAGTTTTATCTCAACTTTTAGATTCCATTTCCTTCTTTGCCAAACAATCCAATAAGCAAAGCCTAGAATTATTACTGCTATTAACAATACAATAATAATCATTATTGTAGTAAATAAAACTCCCTGTCCACCAGAGGTTATATTTTTTAAAGTAGTTCCAAAGTCAGCCATTTTTTATTTCCAGAAAGCTAAGCTATCCCTCCAGTTCTTATTATCATTCCTAGTTAAAGAAGCATCTAGTTTTAATGAACCAAATACTCTTCTACTTAAAGTTCCATTAAGTGCTTGTTTGAAAGTTGCAAAACAAGTTATACAAATTATATTTGCTATCCTAGTCATTTCAGTATAATCTCCTGATAATCCATACTTCTGATCATTGGTTGTTAAATCATTTGAAACATAACTAATTATAATTCTCATTAGATTATTAATTTCTCTTTCTGAGAAATTACTCATCGAAACATTTTGGTTTAGAATAGCACCTAAGAAACTCATAAAGTTAGATATTAATTGTTCATTAATTATTCTCGAAGCTCCTGTTCTTGGTTCCCATTGTTTTGTGAATGGGTTTTTCTTTTCGCCCCTGATCCTGTGTTCAACATCAACAAGTAGATTATCTGGGTTAAGTTGATCTAATAAATTAGAAGTTCTTTCTTCTCGTAAGGAGTCGGCATAAATTTGTTGGGGATCTCCATCTATTTGTTCCTGTTGCATTTGTAGTTGTTTTTGAACTACTTGCTCTTCTGTCAGTACCATAAACAATTAAATTTTAATATAGTTATATACAATTATAAACGAATAATTAGAAATCTAACTTTTGAAAGAATTGGTTTCTATTTGAACGCTTACCTTTTTTCTTTTTTCCTTTTGTTTTTATAACTTTAATCAAACCATTCCTAGGTCTCTTTCTTGCTAATCGAATCTGTCCTGGTAAAATTCCAAGACTCCCAAATTCCTTTGGCAACTCACCAAATATATCTTGAGTTTGTGCTAAAAATTCTCCAGTCAAACTAGGAGCAATTCTTTGTTTTCTTTTCTTCCTACCCCTTGAAGGAACTCTTCCACCACCAAAAGTTGGTAATGGTGGAAGTAATGCAAAAGGTACAAAACCAAATCCATCCCCTACAAATCCTCTTGGAGTAACCTCTGGGAAAAATGAAGACGGAGGCGGTTCAAAACTTAACTGAGATTTTTGTAATTGCTTAGTTGATAATTTTAATGCAGAAGTTTGAGAAAGTAATTGTCTAGGTAATAAAGTTGTTCCTTCAAATAATTTAAATGAACTTATTTTAAGGGTTCCAGTTATAGAAACTCCTTTACTTCTTCCCCTAGATCCAACTCCTTCTAAAGAAGTATCTCCTAACCTTCCAGACAATGAACCTAAGTCTCCTATTCTTCCACCACCTAATCCTCCACCTATTTTTCCTGTTGGTTGAGTTCCTTCAAATATATTAGTTCCTAAACCACTATCAATTACAGGTCCTGCCTTAGGTGTTGCAAAGATTAATTCGCTTGGAGAGAATCTCTCAAATTGTCCTGTTCCAGCAAATACACTTGCAGTCCTTATCTGAGAAACACCACTTGATTTTGGTAGTTGTTTTATTAAAGCTTTTGTTGAACTCTCTAAACTCTTAATAGTTAATCCTCCTAATGCTCCTTCTAATTGTTGAGTTTGTTGAACTTGAAATGTTTTTGATAAGGGTGTTTTTATTATCTTTGCAGGAGTAACAAAACTAACTCCTTCTGATGGTCCTGTAAAAGATTTAATAAAACCCCTACCAGTTGTTCTAAACAATCCTGTTCTTATTCCCCCCTCTCCAATACCTTCACTTATTATTGAAAAGTCCTGAGTTTTAATATCTAAAATATTTCCTTTAACAAGTTTAGTAGTTGTTCTTAATTTTGCTAAATTTCCTGTAATTATTTCCCTAACTCCTGCTCTTTCAGTTGGAGCAGATATTCCTCCAAAATTGAAAGTTTCTAATTTTCCACCTCTTATAATTACGCCTGTTCCAAATCCTCCTTGAGCTTTAGGTAATTCTTGTGTTAGTCCTTTACTTATTAATTTAGGAATGTCTTGAGATATCCTTACCTTAGCTTGGACCCCAACCACTTCCTTCAAAGTAACTAAACCTTTTTGTTCAAGGCTAAAGAATTCTAATTCAGCCTTACCAGTTCCTCCAGTTATTGAAAATTTATCTGGTCCTGTTTTGAATATTGGAAGTCTTTGTTCTACTGTTAATGTAGCCTCCGAAATTTTTTTCACCCCTGTTAATTTAAATAAAGAACCTTTAGGTCCTTTTATAACTTCTTCTCCTAAAACAACTCCTTTCTTTCCAACCAAGGATTCTAATGTTGCTATATCTACAGCCCTTGCTGCGGAAGTGAAAGTTGAACCTGCTCCACCAAATGCTATTAATGCTCCACCTCCTGCAGTCAATCCTTTTTGTAATGCGGTTTCTTCTTTAACAGCAGAAAAGAATTCAGCTAACCCTACTCCTGCAATAGCTGCAGTAGATAAACCACCTGTTGCAGGTCCTGCTAAAAATGCTCCAATAATAACGGCGGATTTAACCTGCTCAAACCCTGATGGTGCTTCTATGTCTCTAAGACCAATTAAACTTTCTGCCCTTCCTCTTTTCTGAAATATCTTTTCCTGTTGTGTTTGGAATTCTTTTTCTACTCCTGCTTGTAAACTTTCTTGTTTTAATTCCAATTGTTTTTCAGCCTGTCCAATGGTTAAAGCACCAGTACTAACACCGGATTGTAGTATATCAAATTCTCCTCTTAGTTCAGTTTCTGCTCTACTAGAAATACTCCTACCAATCATTTCTTGTTCAAATGTTGCAGGTACTGTTAAACCTCCCGCAATGAACTCTTCTCTTTTTAATTCTACAATTGTTTTTGGAGACTGTTCTGGTAATCCTAATCCTATGGTTGTTCCTGTAGAAGCTGCAGCTGCTAAAGAAGCACTCCCTCCTGTAAGGTCAAAAGTTTGTCTAAGAGTATCCTTTGAGGTTGCAATATTGAAAGTTCTTCTAAAGTCTGATAATGCATCAGAACCAAATCTCTTAAAAATATTTCTTTCTGCTCCAAGCTCTCCTCTGGTTGGAGGTGCAAAAGAATGTCCTGTTGGTTGAATCTCTCCTGAAACTTGTCCAGATAAAGTTCTAGATTGAATATCTGTTCTTTGTTGTTTTCTTACCTCAGCCTGTTGTTTTTGTCTAGCCTTTTCTTGAGAAGCTAGTTTAGGATCTACTTTAGGAATAGTAATAACCCTCTGTCCACTAACTCCTCCACCACCACCACTACCCCCTCCACCGCCTCCACTAAAGGTTCTTTGTTGGTCTGCAATATCTAATGCGGTTGTTAGTGGAACACTAACTGTTCTTCCACTAGTATCTAATTGAGTTTGAGGTCCTGAAGGAACATCGGAGGGTTTAGTTTTTGGCCTAAAAATATTTCTAATTCCTCCAATAACATCTCCTAGTCTTTGTCTAGTTGATACCATTATTCCTCTTCCTCCTCATCCAAACCAAAACCAACAGCAACTAAAAGTAATCCACAAAAAACCCCTGCAACAGAATAGTCAAAAAATTTATCTTCAACCATTATACCTTTTTCTCCTAGGATAGTATTAACAATTTGAACATCATAAGAAGTTCCTGTGAATATCATTGTAATCATTATCAAACTACAAACTAACATAAAAAAAAATCCTAGTAACAAAACATTATCAGTTTTCATTTTTACTCCTATTTGTTTTTTTATATTTAAAAATCATATTAATATTCACCATTTAGATTTTATAAACAATTTCTATTTAATTTATAATTGTTAATATATTATTTTTGGATATATTTATTATGGAAGATAAGGAAGAAGATTTTGATGAAGATATAATTAGTGAGGCAGAGTATTCTCCAAAGAGTGAATACTCTAAACCTGCATTACTTTTTGAAGTAAGTCAAAGGTGTGCATTGTTAAGGGCTAAGGAAATGAGGAAAGGATATTTTAATACGAGCATTACAAAAGATGGTTTAAGGCATCAGGTTTGGATTGAGGATTCTAGGAAAGTTTATTGTTCTGCGGTTAAGGCTTTTGAAATATTATTAATTCCTGAAATATTAGAAGACGATAAATTTAAAGATATGGATGAGGATTTTGAAACTTTGTTTGGAGAGTATGCTTACTATAAAATAAAAAAAGTTGATGGAAGATTTGTAAAAGATGAAACGAATTTCTATATGCCTGAGGTTGATGCCCCTGTAGAAGTTATAAGAAATTTTCCAGGGGGAGAACAAACAATAGAAAACATTCCTGCTTATTGGAATAAGTTTATTAATTTATATTGGGATGAGAAGGTTTTACTTAGTGATGTTTTATTTAAGAGGTTGATGGTGATTATTCATAGGAAGAATTATTTTAAAAGAGGCATAAGATAATGACAGAAGAATTTATAGTTAATAATGATAAGCTAGAATTTAAAACAATCGTATTGGAACATCTAAAAAATATTTTAAATATAACCTGTAAGATTGGAGAATATGAAGGTAAGGTTTCTTGTTACATTGATGCTGTTGAATCTCTAGCAGATTGTTTGTTACCATTCTTTGATGAAGAAATGGAGAAAGCATATAAATCTTACAATGCAGAAATTGAAAAAGAAGAGAATAATAATTCTGTTAGAAAATTAAAAAAGGTTGGGAGAGATTTATTTAGAGAAACAAATAAGCTTATGGGTAGGAAAGATTATCTTAAAGGAACTATATACTCCGACGATGATTTAGATTAAAATGAGAAATATAATTTTAAAAAGAAAAGGTGAATGTGCTTGGGTGACTTATATCAAAAAGCGAATTGATAATAATTTAAATCTTCTTTGTATATTGACAGGTCCTACAGGAAGCGGAAAAACTTGGACAGCCATGAAAAAGTCATGTGAATTAGACCCTGAGTTTGATCCTGAATTACAATTAACTTTTGATTTTAGAGGATTGCTTAGAATCATAAATAATTTTAATGATAAAGAACATCCACTATATAAAAGAAAATATAAGGTTGCAGTATATGACGAACCCCAAACTGGAATCTCTAATAGGGATTGGCAGAGCAAAGCTAATAAGCTCTTCAATCTGCTCCTTAGTACCTTCAGGCACCAGAATATAATTTTATTTTTCTGTACACCTTACAGTGATTTTGTTGATAGTGCCAGTATGAAACTAATACATTCTGAATGGAAAGTTAAAGGTTGGAATGCAAAAACTAAGAAGTGTACTGTTCGTCCAGTTCTATTACAATACAATAGTAGAAAGAGAGATTTCTATCAGCATAGTTTATATGTAATTAATGGAACGGTAAATAAATTTATTAATATGAAAGTTGGGATTTGCCCTAAACACATAACAGTACCATATGAAAAAATGAAAATTTATTTTACCAAAACTTTAAACACTAAGATTACAAGAGAGCTAGAAGAATATGAAAATAAACTTGATGGTCCTAAAGATAATATATCTAAGGGGCGGAAGGCTTTAACAGATAGGCAATTAGAAATTATGAAATTGATTGCAGAACTAGGAACAGTAAATGCTGTTGCACAGAGGTTATCCATAAATAAAGGTTCAGTATCTAAGAGTAAAACCCTATCTGAAAGAAAGGGTTACAGAATTTCTGAGTTCAGAAAGTCTCCACAATCTGAAAAATAAAAAAATTCAAAAAACCAAAAAAGTTTCATAAGTTATTAACAAAAATATACCTTCTCGCCAACGCCACAACTTGACTTATAAAGGGTATGATTTTTAGGCAGTAGAAGAGTTTATATAGTATAAACAACACTATACTATATATGGAAGAGATGATGAAGAAAGTATATAAGAAGGTTTGTAAAAGGTGTGGTAAGGAACTATTCTCACTATCTAAATCACAATGTGAATACAATTTCTTGATACATGATTTTTCCTGTAAGAAAAAAGATGTTAGTGGATATGAGTTAGTTGATGATGAAGGGGCAGAAAATGGGAGTTGAAAGAGCCAGATTAGAAAATGAAATAAAATCATCCTTAATAAATGATATGTATAAAGAAATGATTGATAAGTCAGGTATAGATAAATTCTTGAAGGATGCCAGGAGGTCCATAAAAAAAGCTAGCGTAGAAAAAATAAAAACCTCCTATGATACCCTAAAAAAAGATTTAAAACTAGCACCAATTACAGGGGGAAAGGATGAAGGAACCATGTCTGTATTAGATACTATAAATGGTAATAAAAATGATATACCAATATTTGAAATTGAAGATGATGAAATGGAATATAAAGTTAAGTTTCCATTAATTCCATTTCAGAAATTCTATATAGCAACTAACATTTGTGAAAGAATAGGAAATGAATTGTATACTATTGGAGGATTTTTTGTTTTAGATCATCATGATGATTATTTACATGTAATGTTTTATTGGAGTAGAACGCCTAGTGATGGATGGGCATTTAGTTCTTTCTTACATAACAAAAGAGGTTTATTAAAACATGAAAATAAAGTTAAAGTCGATTTTAATTCTGGAGATTTATTTGGAAAACACCATGAAGAACATGAAGAAATAATACAAATGGCCTGTGATAGATTCCAAAATTTAATGAAAAAACTTATTTATAAGATCACCAAAAAAGAATACACTACTTATAAAAAATATACCTATGGTAACTATACTGAAAAGAAAATAACATTCGCTTATGATGTTCAGACCCATAAAAGACACTTCTGGGAAGATAGTGGAAAATTTAAAATTCCTTTAATGAGTAAAGAAGAAATAATATCTAAAGGATATGGTATAGATGAATTAGTATTAAAAGATAATCAATTAAGAACAAATGTTCCATTTAAAGTAATAGGGGAGTTTAGGGTTGGAGAAGTAAAAAAAGAAGAACATAAAGTTTATGATATGATTGAAAAAAGACATTTTAGACAAGAAGAAAAGCTCTATAAAATTCTAAGAGAACTATTTCCAAATGAATATATTAAAAGGCATGATAGAAAAGAACTGAAAGGATTAGAATTAGATTTCTTTGTTATAAAAAAGAGATTAGCTTTTGAATACGACGGTGAACAACATTTTGATAGAAAGCTTTGTGAAGAGGTCTTTAAATCTGATTTTGATGCACTGCAGAAGAGGGATAAACGTAAAGATTATTTATGCAGAAATAAAAGGATTACTTTAATTAGAATCAAATATGATGAACCTTTAAATAAAAGATATATTAAAAAGAAATGTAAGGAGTTTTTATAATGGACCTAACAACATTTATCACCAAGTACAACTTATTAATAGTAATAGTTTTGGGTGTATGTTTCCTATTTTGGAAGTTTATTATTCAACCAATTGAAAACGAGCATAAACCTGTTCCTCAAACTCAATAGGATCAATTTCACCAGGAATAAAAAAGAAACAAGTTCTTTTATTTACTTTTTTCTCTAAATAAAAACTAGCCAAGTTACGATCTAATTCAACGAAAGCAACTTCATTATATTTTAATAATTTCTTTAAAGCATGGTGAACTATTACTACTTCAAATTCTATTCCTTCTGCTATCAGCCTCGCTGATTTTGGCATTTTCACCTTTTCTAAAAATTCAATTATTTCACCCTGTGTAATTTTCCATCACCTTATTTAAATTAAATCTTCCTACTTCTCCACCAGGATAATGTATATTATAACCCTCTTTATGAAAGCACTCACAACTTTCAATTCCTGTTTTCTTAATTCCAAATTCAAAAGGATCACTTTTTATTTCTTCAATATTTTTTAAAATAACTATAATTGCAATTATGAAACAAGCTATTGCTATTGCTATTAAAATCATAAATATGATTTGTATAACTTCATTTCTTTTTATTTTGTTAGTATTTTCCATATTGTTAGTAATATTATAACGGGTATTATTATTACAAAGAATCCATAAATGGATCTAATGTAATAGGCATAAGCAAGAGAAAAAATTAAAAAAATTGCAAAAACTTTACTAAAGCCAAATACCATTTTTATTCTTCAACCTCATTCATAATTTCAGTTAAATATTCTGTAACAGTCATGTATTTTATCAAAACACCGTCTATGACTTCTTCTCTTATTTGTCTTGCAGGTAATTCCCAAACAACTTCAGTTCTTTCTTTAGATATTTTTTGTTTTGATTTTAAAGCTGGTGCTGGTTCAATTTCTGGAACTTCAACTTCCTCTTCTGCTTCTTCCTCTACAACTTCTTCTTCTGCAACTTTTTCTTCTACATTCTTTTTCTTTCTAAGTACCATTTATTTTTTACCTCCTTGCAATAATGTTAAATTTATTTTCATTCTTTTTCCTGTTTTTGTAATAAAACTGGTAACTAAGTATTCTTTTTTTATTATTTTTATAATACTCTTTCGATTTATCTGATTTCTCTTTTTTAATTTTATCTGCTTCCCAAATATTAAATGCTTTATCATATTTTTTTCTGAAATCACAATTCTTATTTAATATTTTAAGGGGTCTTGTAAGCTCTTGTCCAATTCTAACCCTTCTAAGATTTTCATTAACTTCAATTATGCAAACCGATTTATCCTCCTGATCGACAAAGTATTTTTCTAATTGGTCCTCTTGTATTTTTATTTTCATTCTTTTTTACATTTATCACAAACATAATCCATTTTAAAGTATGTTCTATAAAATCCTCCACATGAGATACATTTTATTAGTACAAGTTTTGGTGGTTTATTATACGGCTCTTCCATTTTAATATTCGCTGCACTCCTCATAAAAAGGTAGATAACAAGCTGGTTTATCTCCATTATATTTACATTCTTTATTTGTACAAGCTGTTTCTAGTTTAGGAAATGATAATATTATTGGAACCTTATTTTTGTCTTCTTCTGCTATTTTTAATAAATTCATTTTTTATTTCTCCTTCTTAATCTCCTCATTCTCCTTTTTGATTTAGGTTTATTTTTACAAAGTTCTTCAGATAATCCTCTTTGGTTTAATATAGTGTTTATTTTTGCAATAATTCTTTTTCTACTTCCTACAGCCTTTGTGTTTCCTTTTGTTGGATTAAACCCTAACTTTTCTCTACTAAATTTCATTATTTCAATCTCAAGTATTTTCTTACCTTCTATAATATCCTTATCTGATTTCTTACCTAATTCTTTAAATATTAGTTGTTTATCTTTTGATTCTTTCATTTTTTAGTTACATACAATTAGCCTTTTATGACAGATTGTTTATTTCTCCCTTGTAGATTGTTTAGTTGTTTTGGTTGTGGTGTCATTGTTGTTGTGTTTTTTGAATTTAATCTTACATGGTTTAGTTGTTATTTCAGTTGCATTGAATTCAACTAATGCATCTAGGCCTTTCTTCCTAAATTGAACCTTAACATTTGCCCTTTTAGTTTCAAGTAATTCTGAATAACTATTCCAATTAAACTAATTGATATTGCAATAAGAGGCATATTCAAAATGAAAAGATTTTTATTAAGTGGTGTTACCATCCATATCATAACAATAAAATTAGATATCATAAAGAAACCTTCAGATTTAAAGAAACCAATAATAACTAAATCAATTAAAATTAGACAAATAATAGCGAATATCCAGACTCTAAAAATATCTCCTGCAATTATTTCTTCATTAGCTAACATTCCAATTTTAAATATCCCTGCAATAAATGTAGCATTTATAAGAATAAAAAAATTAAAAAAGGGATCCTTAATTTTAAAAAAAGATTTCCATTCCATCCTAAAAAACCTCCTCATACTTCTCTGTTGCCCTTTTAGGATTACTATGGAGGTACAACCCAGTAGTATCTAATCTTGAATGTCCAGCAAACCTTTGAACATCATGGATATCAATTCCACTCTCTAAAGCATGAGTACAGAACCCATGCCTTAGCTGATGAAAGGTAATATGCTTCCCTAAAATCTTATCACCTAATTTTTTTATGAAATGTTGGATAGATCTCCTATTAACTTTTAATGGAAGGTTTGATTTCAAATCTGCCTTAGTAACTCCAGCTCCTCCTAATATAGTTTTAGGGAATGGTGTCATCCTTTCTTTACCACCCTTTCCAAGTATCCTTATGTTCTTTTCCTCAAACCTGTCAAAGGTTAGTGGTGGGATTCTGTATTTAGTTTGGGGTTTCATTATAAATTAATAATTTTCCAATAATACCTCCAATTATTGGGAAACATGCTAAATATATAACTACTTTAATTCCTCCAATGAAGTAACCAAGGGAACCTGCAAAAATTCCTATAATCATACAAAATACAATTGAAAATATAAAAAAGTTTTCATTCATTTCTGATTTCATCTTATCACCTCCTTCCTCACATATTTATAATCTTTAGTTTCATAACCAATAATTTCACTAATCCTTAACCCTGCTCCAAATCCTAAACACATGGCAATTATATATTGGTGGTATCTCTGGCCCTGGGGTGAAAGCTTTTTTGTTTTTTTATGTCTAAATTCATCCCTCATCTTTTTTGCTCCATCCAGAAGTTTATCAAAATCTTCTTTACTTATTGGGTGGGGTAGTTTTTTTGTCATATTAATATTCTACAAAGTCCTCCACTTGTTTTTTCCTTTTTCGTTTAAATATATATTCAACTAATAATACTCCTACATTAGTTCCAGTTAATAATGCTATTCCAATTAAAAGCATAAATGGTATAAAAACTATCATGCTGGTTTTATTTCCGTAATATATTTATATTCATAGTTAACTTCTCCATCTTTATCTTCTTTTAAATTAAAAGAATCATCATAAACTTCCTTAACATATCCTCGACGAATAGTTGCTTTTCTTGAATTAGGATAATCAAAGATAAGTTTAATGTATTCTTTTTCTTTCATTGCTTTTTCTAATCTTTCTTTCTTGCCTTGCATTTTATCGCCCCGTTTTGTTCCTTTAAAAAATAAAAAAGGAAAAATAAAAAAATTAATCAAATTCTGATTTAATAAAATCCTTTTCAGTTAAAGGTTCTCTATCAAATAGTCCTCTATTATAGTTGGGTCTCTTTTCATTAAGTCTTTTGTAATTAAGTGTTTTGTCATTCTCTTCGTAATCATCCTCTTCATCTTCCCTATCTGAAAATGAAAATATAATTACCACAATCATAGTTATTATAAATGTTACTATAGCTAGAACAACAATAAAAATTAGAACTGGATTTACAAATTCACTTAATACCAAAACCTCTGAAGAAATATTTGCAGAGTCCATTTTACTTTTTAACTGGAAGTTCTCCTATTATTAATTGAGGAGATATTCCTTTTTCTGTTAGGATTATCTTTGAATTGTCTTCTAAAGATGCTTGAGTTACTTCAAGTTCTTTTAAAATTTTTGCATTACCTTTAAAATATTTTTCTGCAGATTCATTTACAGTTTTAATTCTATAAGCTTCACCGTCAGCTACTATTTTCTTACCATCTCTGATACCTTCTGCTTCTTTAACAGCAGCTCTTTTTTCTCCATCAGCTTTTGTCTCAACTGCCGTTGCAAAATCTTTTGCAGCAATCTTTTCTTGTTCTGCTTTAACTACTTCATTCATTGAATCCTGAACATCTTCTGGTGGTTCAATCCTTTGTATTTCTACTCTTAAAACTGCTACACCATAGTTCTTTGTTTCTTTGGCCATAACTTCTTCAACCTTTTCAGTAATTTCATTTCTCTTTTGAATACATTCAGTTAGAGTCATATTACCCATAACTGCCCTTAATGTATTTCTTGCAATAACTGGTAACTGCCTACGATAATCATCTATGTTATATTCTGCAGATTTAACATTCAAAACTTGGTAGTAAACTACTGCATCAACCAATGTGTTTAACTTATCACTAGTTTGTATTGTTTGTTCTGCAACATCAACCATTCTCTCAGTGATATTCACATATCTCCCAGACTGTATTATGGGTATAATCCAATTAAAACCCTGTTCAGAAGTTTTACTATACTTACCAAGGGTTTCCACTAACATCTTATGAGTTGGTCTAACAATCCTTATTCCAAATAACAGAAAAACAAAAAAGGAAAATCCTAATATACTTAATATTATTCCTATCATTTTTGTATTAATCCGAAAACAATCATGAACAAAGATGCAATATTTATAATTACAATAGTCATTATAAATAAAAATTTCTGTGTTAAGAAATCCCAATTAATATCTAGTAAAAATACTGTTAGAAAGACAATCCCTAAAATTCCACATTGTAAAATTTGAAAAATCAATCCTGTCCAAAATAATCTATTATTCATATTATTTTTCGCTTCGCTTCCCTCCTTTCATTCAATTAAAGTATCTCACCATTTTTAATTTTTATCCTCGATGTTTTTAAAATACACGTGAATAATGACATAGTAAGGAAAACACTACTTATAAACATTTCGGTTATTGTCATATTATCCTTCTTCTGTGTAATCATAATCCAAGTAAATCTTCACCTTCATAATATCCAATATTGTCTGTAGCAGGATTATAAATATCACCAGAGTTTAAATCAAAGTATTCTTGTTTTGGTTCTTCTTGTTGGACTGGTTCTAAATACCAAATACCCATTATTCTTTCTAAGAGTGTTTTAAATCTCATTTTTCGTTTACCTGCTCTAATGCATCATCAGGTATTTTCATAAAACAAAACCAATAGCTCCTACTTCCTTTTGTCTTTAAAGTTTTTGGCCCTGCTGTAATATTATAAAATAATGGATTTAGTATTTATTTTCAAAATGTTTTAACCATTTCTCCTTAGTGTCAATAGTTTCTGATAGAATTAAGTAGAGCCTTCTCCCTCGATCTGTTATATAAAAATATTTAGTTTTATAATCCTTAGCCTCTCCTCTCTTGACTTCCATAAGCCCATACCCTACCAATCTTTTTATATGAATTAAAAAAGAGTTGTGAGAAATATTAAGAATATCTCTCACTAATGTTAAAGGTGTTTTGACAGGGTAAGAATATAAGTAAGATAAAATATTAAAATCATCTATATCTACCAGAACAGAAGCCCTTGCCTTTCTCTTAGATTTTGGTAAGTCCTCTAACTTAATTTCTTGTTTCATATAACTCGTAGAAGTATGAAGTATTTAAATGTTGTTATAAGATTATTTAAGCATTGTCTGAGAATCTAGATAAAACCTTTTTGTAAGGAATATCTGTATCATTCCCTTTATCCATTGATTCTATGGCATCTTCACAAGCTTTCTTGTAATCAGGCGTCATTTTATTATATCTTATACTCCTTTTTCAATTTACGAATTTGCCCTTCACTTTCTTCTATTTGCATTAGAGCATCTGCTTTTTGAGATAGACTTCTCCAATAAAGAAAACTTGCTCTCTTTAAAACATCAAGTCCATGTTTCTTTGAAAGTTTTTTAACATCAGTCATTGCTTTATTAACTTTCTTCATAAATTCCTTTTCTTGCTTTTGTTTTTCAGTTAGTTTTATCATTTTTACCTCCTATTTCGTTTGACTTACCCAGTCGGCACTTGCATATTTTCTTTCCTTCATACATTGTAATTACTTCTCCTTCTACAACTATTTCTCCACCACATTCTTTACAATATCTTCCTCTTCCAAAATCAGCCATCTTTTCTTTTACTCCATTTATGTTTATCTGAATTCCATTTCCATTTTCTACTCATTACTTCAGCATAACTTCTTGGACCTTTATATCCTTTTGGAAATACATTGGGTTTATGAGTATAATGTTTTTCTCCATGTATCCTTAAATTAGATTCCATATGTTCTTCAGCTAATTGTTTCAAAGCTATTATTTCATCTTTTGTAAATTCTTTATCCATCTTTAGTTTCTCCTTGTTTATCGTAAGCGTACCTTCTTGATTTAAGAATAGCAACAACTCCACAAAATGCATAACCTAAATTAAATCCTCCGAATATTAATGTAAAGTATGAATTAGTTATAATTCCAAAAATAATTAATCCAATTCCTACAATCCAATTCATCCAGCAATATTCATTCATTCTTCTTTCTCCGTTTCGTTTAATTGAGCTTGAGTGTACTCCTTAGTTATATAATTTCCCATAACTATCAGACTATAACTATGCGACATCTTCTACTCCTTTGTTAGTCAAGCTGTACTTCATCATAAAAATCTCCTAATTTTGTCTGAAACAATTTCAAACTCAATTGTTGATTCCAATACTTCTCTATCATCTGAATCTAATTCTCCTAATTGTTCTTGCATTAATTTAGTATAATAATTTCTAATTTGTTTTTCCATCATTTTTTACTCCTTTGTATTAAAACTGCATTTACTTTTATATATCTTATAAGCTTTTTTTGTATCATTATCAACTTCTTTAAGGCACTCATCCCAAAGTTCTTTCCTTACTTCCCTAACTTGTTGCATTGTTTCTGATTCCATTTTATTCATCTTTCACCTCTTTTAAAACTGGTTGTATCATTCCATTTGGTTTAGTAACTAATCCGCAAGTTTTACATTTGTGAACTAAACATGTCCATTTCTCTTCTGATAATGTTTCCCCTTCAATTATAATATGTTCCCATTTATGTTTATGTTTCATTCTTCTTTCACCTCTTCTGAGTAAATCCGTTTAAGATTATCCTTTAAATTTACCTTTGTGAATTTTTCAAGTTCTTTAATTAATTGCCCTATCTTTTCTGCTGAAGGTTCAGGAAGATTATGCCCTTTTGAATCTGCTCCAATGTTTACAAATTCTGGTTGTATTCTCCTAATCTCATTTACAAATCTATTTAAATTAAAATCCATAATTGGCTCTATGGTCACCATCTTCCTAAAACCTTTAATGGTCATTGCATCAGAACGTTTATGAATTGGGGTTGCCCTTGAAAAGTCATGTATCCATTCTTCTTTATTTGTTTCCATTGTTACTCCTAAGATGCAATTCATAGAAATCAACATATCTCTTAATTTAATAAATCTTAAGGGATTTTTTGTTTGGAATAAATAAGTATTCTCGGGGTAATCTTTACAATATCTTATTACTCTTTCAATCCACATTCGTGGAATATCTTCTGCAAACATATCTGTAGAACTTCCAACAAATATAAAATTATTTCTTCCTAAATCTGTTTTAAATTCTTTTTCATCTAAATGAGTTTCAGATTTCCAAAAGTTTCTCATATAACAATAACTACAATTATGAGAACATCTACCTTTAATAGCATTCCATGTATGACTGATAAATCCATACATATTTCCAGACTGCTTATTTAGGGGCATCTTTCACCTCTTCTATGAACCACTCTTCATGACAATCAGAACAAAATTGTATTAATTTCTCAACACCATCTGAAATAACAAAATCACTTTTTCCATCACTTAAATTATAACTATCACAATAAGGACACATTTCTTGAACTTTCATTCTGCTACTCCTTTCTCATCCTTTCGGCACTCAATTCTCGCATCCCATTTGCATCTGCAATTAAAACATTTATAATTATTTAGGATTTCTCTATCATTAGGTTGCCAACCAGTTTCTCGTTCATTATAATATCCACAATTGGGGCATTTATCTTCAGGTTTATTTAATATTGTTTGTTTCATTTTCCTACATTTCCCCTTACGTTTAAGCACCAAAGTATACAAAAATCCCTATACTTCATATAATCTTTATTTTTCATTTCCTTTCTCCTTTGCTGTTTTTTATATAGTTTATTCCCTCTAAAAATCCATAAGCAATTAGTCTCAATTTCATTTCATAATCAGATTCCAAACTTCTAGTAACCTTCCCATCATTATCAGTTTTATTAATTTGGTCTAATGCTTCAACTTTCCATAGCTGATGAAATGCTTCTTTTTGTTTTTTATCCATTTTTCTCCTCCTTGCTGGTGGAAACGTAATCCTCAATTAGATAACTAGTTTTACATTTATCACACCAAAACCAACCATTACCTGTTGTAGGGTCATAAGTGAAAAAAGATAAGAAAAACTTAAGTCTCATAATAAAACCATTGTCCTTCATTTCATTCCCTTGAAATTCTAATGGGATTTTGCATTTAGGACATTCATTCTCTTCTCTTTCTTCTTCAAGTATTTTCATTTTATTTCTCCTTGTTTAGGTTTCTTACACTCATCACATAAAAGTTCTTCATCAGTTAATTCTTCAGGATTCTTGAATGTAATTAAAGATTCTCCACATTTACAATTAACCATCTTTAAGTTCTCCTTCCTCCGTTACTTCTTGTTTAGGAAGAACGTATCTTCCTAGTATTAATCCCATTATTAAAAAACCTATTGTTGAAACTAAAACTACTCCCACTAAATCATAAAAAGGTAGATTACAAACATTATTTATCATCTTTTACCTCTTGACATGGGAGAGCGAACTTCTTGCATCTATTTTCTCCACACACCATACATCCTATTCTCTCCTTTTTCCTATCCATAAATTCATATAATTCATGTTCCTTCTCGTCACATCCACAATCTTTACATTTCATTTTTCTACCTCTTTAGGAAAAGCGTCATAATCTTCTTGACATTTATCACATAAATCAATACTTCCAGTAACATTCCTACCACAATAAAACACCAAACCATTTTTAATATACCTTATTCCACAACCTTCCATTATTCTTTCTCCTTTATCTCGTTTAATTTAGGCTTCCTATACCTTAAACATTTTTTACAATTTACTTCTCTCCAATGATAGTGTGCTTGATGATATTGAATCCATCTGCCACACAATGATTCTTCAGCTATAATATATCTACTTAACTTTTTCTTATGAATTACTTTAATCTTCATCTTAATCCTTCCCCTCAACTTCATCTTGACATGGGGAGACGCACCAAATCATTCTTCTGCCTCCAGGATTTTATCTCCAAACTCTTCTAGGGCTCTTTTCTCATCTTGTTCTTTTTCAATCCAATTATTATATTTTTCCTCATCCAAAAACTTCCTAACTCCTTTATCAGCTATCTTACTCAAAACTTTTGGTTCTAAAGCATCCAACTCCCAACTCTTATTTCCGAATTCTCCAATATACCATTCTGCTCTTGGGTCTGTCATCTTTGCAGGATTTGGTGGTGGATTATATTTTTTAATTTGTTCCATATTTAATGCTAAAGGTATTATTCTAAAATAAGGGTTCTTTTCTTCATCACTATCAATATCCACTCTCTCATCTCCAGCAGTTAGAAATTCACAAATTCTTTTATTAATATCTCTAACCATATCTAATCCTGAAGCATCATGATCTCCAAGATAAAGTATTACTGCTTTCTTTCCTTCCTTAATCTTCTCTTTAATCCTCTGTGCTAAATTATACATTGTTGAAGCACTTGAGTACCCTTTATTTGCTCCAAAATAGATATGGTATTTATCTGCAACAGGTTTTAGAACATTCTCCATAGCTTGTTTTTCACAATACAATTCAACATAATAATCTTGGTCTTTCCATCTTGGTAATCTATAAGAATAAGTTGCACTCTCTATTAATCTTTTTATATTATCCCACTCAGAATGTATTTCTGGAGTTCTTCCCCTATCTTCAATAGCATCCCAATCTACATATCCAGAGTATCTTGCATCAGTGATAAACGTACAAATTCTCTTATAAATTTCTTGGGCATTTGGAATTATATCTCTTGAGACAAGTTGATAATAAAGCTGTCTGTTAGTTAAAGTAATATCTTGCTCAAAATAAGTTTCAACAATTTCTTTAATCTCATCTAATAATTCTTGTTGGGGCTTTTCCCAAATATCCTTATTTCCCTCACTATCTGTATATTTAATTTTTATATTTTTTCTAAATTTCCATACTCTAAATTGTTCCTTTGCCATTATTCTTTTTCTCCTTTCTTAGAGAAAACGAACTCAGCAAAGTTCTTTCCATCTTGTTTATGCAATGTTAATTCCCCCATCACTTTACTTCCAAATTTAGTTAATTTATATGCAGGATTTAATCCTGTTCCAAAACTTTTAACTAATTTTGCTTTTTCCAAATCATCTAAGCAATCATAGTCATCATGATTTGAGATTAATAGTTCTTTATTTTTACTTTTATCTTTATTCCAATAACCAAATAACCTACTACCATATTCAGGTTTCCAGTCCTGGGTCATAGTAAATGTTTGTCCTGTGTTTTGTAATGCTGGATTTTTTATTCTTAGTTGTGCTTTGTCCAATACTCCATTATGATTCATAACTCTATATTCAATGTAAGCTAACAAGCTCCAATGGTCTTTTCCAAACTTCTTCATAGGTATTATTTCAAATTGTTTTTCTTCCATCTTAATTCTCCCCTCCCTTAGGTTCTTGATCCTTGCTTCTTGTGTCATATGCTAAACCACATTTATCACAAGATAAGATTGATTTTAATCTTGGATGAAACTTAGTTTTCTTCCAAGTTACTTTTCCCCTACAACCACATATTATATCCTTCATTTTACCACCTTCTTGCTCAAAGCGTAATCCTTATCAATCTCCTGTTTAATTTTATCTTTAATTGTAGGTTCATTTTGTCTCGCTTCTTGAAGATTATATTCTTGAATTCTATGAATAAGTTCATCCCATTCTTTAGGGTTTTTGTTTGCCCAGATTCTAAGTCCTTCTTCATCTATTGTTATTTGTTCTTTATTTTCCATTTTCCTTCTCACATTTCTCCTTATGCAATCTCATATTATATTCTAAATTGCTTTCAGAGAATCCTTTAATTTTATTTTTACAAATTTTACATTGTTCTGAATAAACAGTTCTTGTTGATGTTATTTTTTCTTTTTTCATTGTGTTGGGATTGGTGTATTTACAAACTTTCTATAACTCTCATGGGCAATCTCATGCATCCTTGCATGTTTCTCTTCCTTAAATTCCCACCCACATATCTTACATTTATTTTGTTCCATTTTATCTTAATATGTTAAGGGGTTACCCCTTTATATATCTTTCGGTTTATTTTATTTTCATCTGTATGGCTCACGAGAAGCATTCCATTTCTCTAAGGCTATTCCTAATGCTATCCCAGTTATAAACACACATGCTTCAAATAAAACACTCATTTTTTAATCTCCTTTTCAGGTTCGCATTGTGCCGATTGTTGGCACTTATCACATAATTCAATATATTTACTATTGTAAAGTTTATCACCACAATTTATTACTTTGTCCTTTTGATTATCTTTATATGTCCAACCAACACTAGTTCCACAACCTTTTGGTGCTTTTTCTGCCACATTCTCACAATGAACACATCTATCCCATAATGAAGAATTAGGTTCTGACATCCTTCTTTCTTTTATTGCTATTTCACTCCCACAATTAATACATGGAAACTCATCGATTTCTCCTTGTGCCACAAAATTGCACTTCTCTTCTATTATAACCTTACCATCATCATGCTGTTTTTCATCCATTTCTTGAAGTTGAAAACCTAATGGCTTATGTCCTTCACAATAATAAAATTTATGTTTCAATCTTCCACAATCTATAACTACCCTATATTTTCCTTTAACACCACAGATATGACAAACTAAACTCATTTTGGTTCACTCCCCTCTACGATTAAGTAATGATTTCTACATTCTTCAGTACAAGCATGATGATCAGGTATAATAGTTTCATAAGATAAATTAATTTCCTTTATTTCAGTCATAATTCTGCATCCTGTGTAACAAGCTTCTTGTTCAAGATAATTTCTATAGTCCTTAGAGATATTATTAATCGGTTTTTCATTTACATTAAAATAAATTATAGTCCCTCCTATAAACCAAAGCCCTAGGATAATTATTATCCAAAATGATTTCCAAGTCATTTTACTACGCCCTCCTCTAATTTCTTGCACTGACTATTTCTCCAGGCTATAAATTTATTAAAACATTTTGAACAGAAGAAATGCCTATCATCATTAACAAAACTAATTACATCTTTTATTGTTGGTCCTGAAAAAAAGCTAAACTTAATATGGTTTCCACATATATCACAATATATTTTTATCATAGTGCTTTCTCCTCAACTTCTGTGTCTTTAGATGGAAAATCTAAATTACAATCCTTGTCGAACTTTTTTGTTATCTTTTCTTCTTTTTCTTCAAAAATCCCTTTTCCTTTCATAGAATTTAATTTATCAATATCATATGAAATTGTTGTTAGGACTTCTTTTTTTGTAAGATTACTATGTTCTGTAGAACCACTTAAATCTCCTATTCTTACCTCTAATTTCCCATTCCACATTCTTGCTATTTCAATTCTTACTGCCATGTTTTTCTCCTTCGTTAATCGCAACATTTACGTTCTTTTTTATTGTTTCTATATGTTTATCACATTTCCAACAATACCAAGACTCCTCATCCTTAAAACTATATTTCTTATATGATTTATGTTTTTTACACTTCTTTTCTATTAAAACATCTTTTATTAATTTAGAAAAAGGAATCTTATAAAATTCAGAAACCTCTTTAGCTACACGAATGTTATCCCTGACTTCTTTTAAAACTTGTTCTTTATCCTTCAAGTCACCAGAGCAACAACTACATCCAGTAGTTCTTCCTAAGTCATATTCTCTATTTGGTGAAAAATTTTGTATCATTCTTTTTTCTCCTCAAGTTCAGTTCCCGCCAGAAAACTGCACCGAAAGTTATTTAAAGTTTTATTCTCTCTATTTTTATGGTAAAAACTATTATCCATTTCGACACCGAAAGGAAAGCAGAAACTGCTAAGAGAAAATTTAAGAAGTTCAAATCCACTAAGTGTCATAAATGGACTGTTCAAGGAAACTCTTTGGTTAGGATAAAAAAAAGTTGTTAAATTATTCATTTTTAATTTTCTCCCTTTGATGATGCCATAAACATTTTAATTAAAATGCCATATCCAACAATCTAAATATGGTAACTCCCTTATAGTTCCTCTAATATCATCTATTGCAGACTGATACTCTACACTATTCTTATCAAATTCATTAGTTCTTTCTAATCTCTTCTCTATGTTTCTTATTGCTAAATATTGGGCATCTAAACTATTAGATGGCTCTTTAAAGATTAATGCACAGTTTCCTTTTGCTTGAGATTTTCCTGAAAACAAACCGTTTTTTTCTCCTAAACTTATTCTAGCATCCTTAACGAATCTTAACATATCATCACTCTCAGCAGTAATTTGAGCCCTATCTAAAACCCCCCATACATCTCTTTGTAAGGGATACCCCCATAAAACATAGGATAATGCTCCTGTTAATATTAATAGGCTTATCAATGGAATTAATAACCAATTTCTATATCCTTTAAAAGTACATTCAATACATCGCCCACTATTTATATTTTCCCCTAAGACTAATTCCCCTTCTCCACAATATTTACATTTTTCCCATTCCATTATAACTTTTCCTCCCTCAAAGATGTTGCCACAGATCTATTTATAGCATCAACTTCTTTATACAATTCCATTTTATTTCTTACTCCTAATTTCTATTTGAACATCTATGTCTTCAGATAATTCCCCATTAACTGCTTCAAAATCACTTAATAAAATTTCATCTACTTCTTCTTTTATCTTTGAAGCTACATCGTAAGTTGTTTCTCCTTCCTTATATTTTAGATTATTAATTGTCATTTGTTTTCACCTCCATTACGCTTGTTAGTTCTAAGACGTCATTAGGATATTCTTCATCATTTTTTCTATATTCAATATCTTTTCCACAACCTTTTTTATTTATCGTTAAGTTATCGTTCTTTACAGTAGCTTGGTTGCATTTATATTTATTCAAATCTGATTCAATTTCTTTATATGCAAAACATAACTCCTTATGTGCTTTGATTATCTTTCCTTCTTCTATAAGTCTTATCGCTTCACCCACGTATCCTGATATTACTGTTTTATTCATTTTCCTTTACCTCCAATTGAATTTAGTTCGTGTAAGTCTGCGGAGTTGCACTTATTTAATTTATGACTCATTTTATAAAAAATATATCCACAACTTCCAAAATTAGCTCTATCTATTTCTGTAGCTTCAAAAACACTATTATTCAATTTGAAATAGATAGTTTTTCCAAAGAATCTTTTCTTTCGGGCTATTGTTTGTCCTGTAATAAAAACTTTAGGGTATTCATCAGAACTATCTTCCATGTAAATAACATTAAATAAATCACACTCAAGTAATTCATTAAAAGATTTTATCTTCTCGAATGATAAATGAATGTTCTTTGTTTCTATCTCAGTTTTATTTAAGCAAAAATCCATCTTATTTCTTCTCCCCATTAAAATCTTCTTCTGAAATACCTTTTTTCTCAAGAAAACTTTTAAATAACTCAACATTATCTTTTATGAACTCAGTCATTATTTCTTGCTGTTTCTCGATAGTATTTTCATAATCACTTTGTTTTATTAATTTTGGCTTCCCATCATCTCCGATAGATAATATTAATCCATCAGATTCATCATCTTCATTTCTATAGTCATCCTCATCATAGTCTTCTTCCATTTTAACTTTTACCTCCAGTTACACTTTGTCTGCGGAGTTGCACTCTTTAATTTTATGATTTGCTAAATAATGAGTAAAACAATTTGGATTTTTGCAATAAAGTTTTACATCTTTTTTAGGTGCGTTTACGTCTGCTAAGCCAAAAAACTCCTCAAATAAATCATCAGTTTCCTTGCACAACTTTCTATATGCTTGATTATCTATTACATAATGAGGGTAATTAGCTTTAAGTTTTTCTAATAATTTTTTAATCATTGTTTTTCCACTCCTGTTTCGCAGAAGTCTGCTTGGGTGTCATCTTGTTCCTTATGATTTATTAATAATAATAACATTAAAATCCCTAGGATTGCAGTTCTAAGGTCGTTTAATTCTACCCCTATAACAATAAATATCCCTGAAACTATATATGCAATAATAGTTATCATAGTTATCTTTTTCATTGTTTCTCCCCCGTTACGCTTTCGTCTTGAATCTGGAACTCCTTACAATCACAAACACATTTATTCCCATGACAATGAGTAGAACAGTGTATCCTTCTTTCATGTCCACATTTACACAAATCAATACCTTTTCTAGTTTCTTCTTGTTCTTGAGGAACAAAATTTTTACAAGGATTATAACTTCTTCCAAAATGATTTCCTCTTCTTAATCCACAATTCTTACAAAGTACATTTTGTTCTGAATTTAAGCCCCTATTTACTTTTCCGCTTTTAATTTCTCCCTTCCCATTCGTATTTGGGGTGTTGTGTTGATTATCAATTTGTTTCCCACAATAACTATAAATCCTTCCTAATGTTCCAATGTCAGATTTATTTTGTCTAGCTATAATGGTTTTTCTTATATCTTTTGCTAATTGTTGTTGTCCTGAATTTAGATATACTTTGTCAATTTTTTGCCCCTCTTTTGGTACAACTTTGCTTTCTTCTTTGCACCTACAAAAATCTTCTGGGTCATATTTCATAGCATCTGCAAAACATCTAATCTTAGATTTATTACATTTTTGACAGATGTTATCAATTTCGTTTTCGTTTTGATTTGAGTCATTATCTTGAGTTAATAATTCTGACATTTCAAACTTAAATTCTGAAAAATCTCTATTACAAGCCTTCCAATATCCATCACCTATCCAACTTAATCTTCCAATCCAACTTTCAAATCTCTTGCTAAACTCTTCATATTTTCCATCAGGTTCGTTTATTTTCATGTTTTGATTTCCTCTATTTTTTAAAAACCCAAGATTAGTTTTATTTAATCTTTCTAATTCAATATTTAATTCATTTTTAGTTTTCATTTTAAACCTTCTCACAACATATATTATGCGAACTTTTCATTCTAATTACTTCCCCCATCATCATAAACAGTTGTAGGTACATCTTCTGCAAATGTTGGTTGGTAATTAGTTCCCCAACGTTTTAAAAACTTTTCAATTTGAGGATGCAATGGAGTTGTTCCTAATTCTATTATTTCTTCTTCGGGTGTTTTATTTTCTAGTGTTTCCATTTTTATTTTAAAAGGAAGGGAGTAGCTACTCCCCCTTCCAAGATTTTAGTATGCTTAAAAAGCAAATATAATAATTTAATTTGGACTTTCTTGTTCTTCTAAATATTCTACTGAATAAGTAGTGTTCAATCCAGATCCTGTTGAAGTAACCTTTACAAATTTTGCTTCTGGTTTCAACTTAATAATCTTTTGAATTTCTTCAAGTACAGTTCCAGGGACACGATACTCTTGCTCATTAATTACAATAACTTTGTAATCAAATGACTTATCCTGTTTATCTTTTCCAGTTCTATCTTCTATTGGAACTGAAAGATTAACTTTTTCTAGGTCAGTTACATTTAGAGTTCGCTTTGGAACATAATCCCTTGCAGCTTCTTTTAGACTTTTGTTTTCGATTTTGTTTTACCTCCTATGTTATTTAAATCTTTCATTGTAAAACCTCCATAGAAATAATTGAGGATCTACCTAAAGAAACAGTAGAACCAAACTTATCAATAATTTTAATCATTAAATCATCTTCATCAATAATCTTCCCAGAATAATGTCTATCCCCTACTAAAATTAATCTAACTCGCTGTCCTATGCTGTCCGTCATATCACACACCCCCAAAAAATTTTGGAGTAACCTCCAAATTATTCTCTCTATAAATCTTATGTGCCTTTTCCATAAAACTATTTCTTAGGAAACCAACTTGAGAAAGCCCAGATAATTTTGAGACATTAATCAATAATTCTTTTTCTTGTTCTGTTAAGATGATTTGTAGTGGATGTGTTCTCATTCTTTTTTAATTGTTTCCTCCTTTCTAAGTTCTCTCATTCTTTTAGTATACCATTGCCCAATCTCAACACGATTGATATTATCTGGTAAATCTATAAATTCTTGTGCTGTTGGTTGTTTCATTTTCCAATCAACCTCCAAATTACTTCTTCAAAAGTTTTATCTTCAGGAGTTTTTAATTTTAATAACTCCATCCAAAGTTTATCTGATATTTGTATTGTTGTTGCCATTTTATTTTTGTAAGGCATCACACCTCATATCATTGGTGATATAGCTCTTCTTTTGTTTTTATAATAATATAATATTATAATACTATATAAACCTTTCTAATTACTTTATAGTTACACCAACCAAACCAGGATATATAAGGATAAGTTACAAACAATAACTACTTAACATATCCTGTCATTAATGAGGAAAATCAGTTGAGAACCCCAATTGTTTATTTTTGTTTGGTTGATTATTATCTAAACTCCTTAATTAGTTGTTTATTTGTAAAACCTCTTTTCTTATACCTAAAGCATCTACTACAATATTTCTTTTTATCTTTCCAAGCAAAAGTAGGATCAGAGCAGATACAGCAAACACCTTTTAGTTTATGTTTAGTGTTTGGGTTCATTTGTCTAGCCTCTCACATATTTTATAGAATTCTTGTTTAAACTTGTTATCTATTTCCTGAGGTGTCTTATTCTTTGTTTTAAGCGTTGTGACTAGGTTATTTAGGTGTTCTACTATTACATCTACCTTTTCCTGTGATTCTTCTGAAGTGAGGCCTTGACTGAGGTATTTTCTCCAAAGGACTTGTCTTTCTACTTTTGTTAGGTTATATGTTTTAGGAACCATTATTTTTCTTCTACAAATAATTTATAAGTAATAAAACAGATTGTTTGAAAACCAAAAACTGCAAGGATTATTTCTGATAAACTTAAACCAATTCCAAGGTTTATTATTCCAATAACTATTCCAAATAGCAATGCCATTATTAAGTGTGGTTTAAATTTCATTCTTCTTCTACCTCTTTTAATTCTTTTTCGCATGAATTGCATCTGGAGGTTCTTTCCTGGTGTTTAGATTCTATGACGAAAGAGGATTGGCAACGGATGCAAGTTTTGGTTTTTAGTGGTTTTGTCATTTTAAATTTGATTTAATTCTCTTAAAATTAATTTAGTATCAATTTTATATTGAGAATCTTTAATAATATTTAATGTTCTTTCTATATCTTTAAACTCTACCTTAGAACTTAATCTTATTTTTGCAGAAGCAATAGCCATTCTATTAACAGCTTCTAAGAACCTTGGATTAATTTTAACTCCCATATCATTATATTTTCTAGCTGTAAAGTATACCTTCTGTAATATCTTTTCTACATTATCATTTATTTCTGGTTCTTCAAATTTCTTTATATATGCAAAAAAGTTTCTTAAGAATGGTTTATTATAAGTATACTTTAACTTTTCTCTATGCCTCTTAATCATTTTATCTGCTATCTTTTTATCATTCTCTTCATCTACAATATCTCTCAAAACAAATATAGTATCAAATCTATTTAAAATCGGTGTAGGGATATTAAACTGGTCTTCAACATTAAAACCAATATCTTTAAAATTTCCATCCTTTGGATTTGCTGCGGCAATTATTCCACAGGTAACTTTCATTTCACAATGGATATTTGCTTTATTAATACTTACTTTCTGTTCAGACATCCCCTCTTGTAATTTAGATTTGTCTTCTTCTTGAAGATTATTCATTTCGTCTAAGAATAATAAATCCTTTGCTAATATCATTGCCCCTGGTTCTACACGATAACCTCCAATAGATTCTTCTTCTCTTACAACTGAAGCAGTTATTCCCACAGCAGAGCTTCCACCTCCGACCGCTATCCTGCCCCCCCTTGTTACATCAATAGCAAACTTACATAAAATAGATTTAGCTACACCTGGGTCTCCGATTAAAAGTATGTTTGATTTGTTCCGAATAGTTTTATTCTTATAATCATTTATTCTATTACATAATTGTAAGGTTAAGGCCCCTTTAATAGAATCATAACCATGAATATCTGGTGCAAAGGATTTTATTAATGGATTTAATCCTTCTTCATTTATCTTCGCTGATAATTCATTTATCTCCCTAACTTCTTCTTCTGTGAATTTACTTATATCAATATCTTTTTCAATTGGTTCTGCACCTAATATCTCAAATATAAAATCTTCAACTAATCCTTCTTGTCCATTCTTTTGTTTTACAACTTCTTTTAATATCCCATAACATTTTATTTCATTTCCAGGAGTAAATGTTTTTATTTGATCACCTTCACATAATCCATCAAAGATTATTGCTTTAACTCTTTGTGGTGAGGGATTATCAGTTTTCTCTTGTAGGTCTTCTAATCTTAAATATGAGCAATTCCTTCGCTTCTTTGATTTCTTATAAAAATCTTTTTTTCTTCCACATAAACAACTCTCTGGATTTGTTATTATTCCTTTCCTATAGTTTTGTTTTATATTCAACTCTGCACCACAACTAGGGCATTCAAATACAATTTCAGTTGTTATTGGCCTAACCTCTCCAAATGAAACAACTCTCCCTTCCACAGCACTTAATTTATTAAAATCTTGGTGTCTAAGATTTTCTATGTGTGTATTAATAGTTGAAGGAAGATTAGTAAATTTTAAATGGTATCTTCCTTCATATTGTTTAACAAATGATTCTATTATCCTTTCAGGATATTCTAATAACTTATCTGCAAGTTTATAATCTGTTTCTAAAAGTTCATTAAAATCAATTGGTAATTTATTTCCCTCTCTTTTATTTGATAATTGTTTTGTTAAAATTAATATGTTTTCTTTCTCTTTTTCTTGACTTATTAATTCTTGGGCATGGAGTGTTTCTTGGCGTTTTTTTTGTTTCTTTTCTGACTCGAATTTGGCAATTCTTTGGTTGATTTCATTGATTGCTATCTGTGACAAAAAACTGTTACACTTTTTACCATTTAACAATTTTACAGTAAAAAGCTCATTATATCGGTTTATGGTCTGTCTGATGGTACCCTCTTTTTTGTCTAAGTTTTCTGCTAACTCAGCGAATGTAAAACACTCTTTTTTTGTTACAAATTCTCTTAAAATTCTATCAATTGTTTTGTCTGAGAATACTGCGTCTGCAAGTCCACTGTAACAGGTAACAGATGTAACAGATAACTTATTTACATTATTTACATCTGTTACATTTATTACATTATTTACACTTGTTACAGGGGGTAGGGGGGTAGGTATATCTGAAGATTTTTTAGATTTTGGTGTAGTAATTTCTATAGAATTATTATTTTTAATTGATTTTGCCCTCTCCCTTTGAACCTCCTTTGCTTTTTGTATTTCTTCTCCAAGCCCTAATTGTGTATTGCAACTCCAGCAAGTTCCCATTATATTTCTCCTCCCTTATCAACCACACCAATCTCCTTCTCAATCTCCAAATAAGTATCAATAGCTTTCTTCTTCAAACCATCAATCAAATGCTCCTCACCAACAACCACACGAACACTAATATTAACCCCACGAGAATTCTTCACAATCTTAACAGAACTTTGTGATACCAATCCAAATTCATTCTCATCAATCTTCTCACCATATTCAATTGCAGCATCTTTTAAAGTTCCCATCATCCACTAACCTCTCTAATCTTTTTATTTAACTCCTTAGCAAACTCTATCTCTTTCTGCATCCCAGCACTAATCTCCTTATCAAATACCCAAACCTCATCGCATTCTTTAATCCATTCCAATCCAGCATTGATTCCCATATTTCTTTCTTCTTCTTTTAATTCATCTAAAAACTGTGTAAAATAAACATGAGGTGCGAGAGGAATATTTCCTTCCATAATAATTTTCCTACAAAAGTTTTTAGCCCTTTGAGTATTTCTTTTGATATCTCCTCTTAGTCTTGAACATACAAATATCTTTTTCATCCACTCACCTCCTTCAATTTCTGCTTTAATTTAAGAATCCTTGACGTCGGTAAACTAATCAAGTTACCTTTTGTTTTAAACTTAATTATAGAACTATCCAAATAAACTAACTCAACGTATCCCTCTCTCTTAATATCATTCTCGTCTAAATATGATAAAAAAACAAACTCAACCTCTTCCATTTTTCTCACCACTAATTTTCTTATATCTCATTGAATTAATAACCATCTTTTATTTATAAAGATTTAGTTTAACTTTCAAGTTGTGAATTTTTATCCTCAAGAAGTAAACATCATAATCACTAAAATTATTAATGTTATAATTAATAAAATAATTAATATCCAGGCCCAAGCTGGAGCTTTAATAATAATCTTTTCAACAACTTTTTCTTCAATTATGGTTTCTCCAGGAACTTCCTTAATTATATCTTTTTCAATTATTTCAGTTTTTGTTATGTTCCTATCTTTGTAAATAGTTCTAGTTCCTCCACCCCCACCACCAACAGTAATAGTTTCAACAACAGTTTTAGTTTGTTCTTCTAAAAATATAATCTCATATGAATCTGGTATCATATCTTGTGGAAAGGTTATAGTAATATTTTCTGAATCAATTTGAACATCAAATGGTTTAACCTCACTTGTATTTCCAACTATGGTATAAACCAAATTTTCTATCCCCATATCATTTGATATGATTATAGTTTCTCCTGGATAAATATTTAAAGCAGAAGCTGTTGTTGTTAAAATTATTATGCTCAATATTATTAATGTTATTTGTTTCATGTTTTCTTTCTCCTAAAATTTTAAAAATAAAAAAATAAAAATTCTAATCTAATTATCCTCTGCTAACTGATAATGTTATTTGACAATCTTCTACTGAAGCTGCACCATCTTCAATTAAAACTTCTGCACCAGTCTTTACAGTGCTTAATCCTGGAACTACTCCAATTTCATTTAAACCACTAAAGATAGTTGTACATGCTTCTGGTCCTGCAGTTACTTCTCCATTAAAAGTATAATCTACTTCTCCTTCACCAGCGTTTGTAATCTTTGCACAAATCATTCTACCTTCTCCAGCATAAAGTCCTCCAACATCTACATCAGCTCCTGGAGTCCATTCACCAGCATAAGTTTGACAAGTTGTAATACCATCCCAATTACTAGCATCTCCAATAATTGCATATTCAACTGTGAATGGTTCTATCACATCAGTTGTTAATACAAAAGAATTAACAACATAAACAGCCATTACTAAAGTTATTACAAACAATGGTAACATTAACAATAAATATTTCTTATTCATTTTTTTCCCTCCTTCTAATAATTTGAGTATTCATTTTTTTAATATTTCCACATCCCCTACAAACTAATTCATTAGTTTTTATACGAACATATACTAGTTTTGATCCGCATTTATCACATTCCTTTTTTACCATAGAAATAGAGAGAGAGAATAACTATTTAAACATTTCTATTTTGTGTTTGTATTTGTTTGTATAAGTTTGTACTTGTTTGTATTTGTTTGTATAAGTTTGTACTTGTTTGTATTTGTTTGTATAAGTTTGTACTTGTTTGTATTTGTTTGTATAAGTTTGTACTTGTTTGGACTTGTTTGGACTTGTTTGTACTTGT
>SDBV01000972.1_pt1 | contig 42145 bp, 44 predicted proteins | sample 2277081 | NCBI WGS metagenome assembly SDBV01 (sample SAMN10402039, study PRJNA504765) | marine sediment metagenome | isolation source: marine sediment core GS10_PC15, 223 cmbsf | place: Arctic Ocean: Southern Knipovich Ridge | collected 2010
ACTTACCATAACACGTGAAACGATTAATTGAGGCTAATTAGCTTCGAATCGTTTCCCTAATATTAATATCGGTAATTTGAGGCTAAATATTTCCAAAACGATTCAGGCTCGCTTCGAGGGGTTCCAACCACCTGTAGCCCGTTCATAATTCCTCTGTGGTATAAAACTGGAGCCAGCGAATGGATTCGAACCATCGACCTGCGGTTTACGAAACCGCTGCTCTACCCCTGAGCTACGCTGGCAGGCTGAATCACCTATAATTATACTCAAGATTAGCACAAAAGAACAACGGCTTCCCCAAAATCCACGTCTGGTAGCTATTTAAGCTTCTAATGAGTATGCTGTACCCATTTCTGTTGAAAAAGCAGGGATGCTGTATTAAAATCAGTGGAGTGGAATCAGGAATGGGGAGTATTGACGATATCGAGGAAGCAATAAGCAAGACAGGGGAAATTACCGGGGCCTCTATAAAAGCCTTCGATAAGGCAGCCGTAGTGACAAAGCGAGGCAGTCTCATATGCATGCATACTGTGCTAAATGTCGGTCTATAAGGAAAAAGAAAGGTGCCGGGGCCGTAACCATAAAGAACGGCAGGCTGCTACCCCCGGGTGTGTGCCCCTGGTATGCAGAACCGAGATGCTCAGTAGTGCAAAAGGGAAAGTCGCCACCCTAGTTATCACGATTGGGGAGACAAAAGCTAAAAAATAAACGAATTCAGCGCTGTCTTACAATAGCTTTATAACCGCATGCCGCCAATTCCTTGACGACATTGGTGACATCTTCAGTATCCAGTTGTAGTGTAATGTCATTTTCCCGGGCAGTGGAAGAGGGTGATGTCCATATTAGCTTTATCCCTATCCCCAACCGGTTGATACAGTTGATAATCGTCTCAGCCGACTTGCCATCGCCTCCCCCATCTATAAGAATCCGGGTACCAGACTCGCCCAAACCCAGCGTCGGGTTTACAATCTTATAGAAGAAATCATTAGTGGTACAAATGCCCACAATCTTGTTCTCGTCAAGGACAACTAATGTTCCCACCTTGGCCGACTGAGCTTTAGCTATCGCCTGCTCAACGGTGTCAGTTGGTTTAACCGTGACTACCCTTTTCCTCATGACATCGCCGACCGTAGTATGGGATATGAGATAGGTAATCTGCCAGAGAAGTGGAGCCGCCGACCGGGGCTTAACCCTCTCCAGCCTGCCCTCGGTAACCAAACCCACCAGCCGCCCCTTTTTATCTACCACCGGTAACCGGCGGAAACCATGCTCCTTCATAATCTTCTGAGCCTCCCCAACCGGGGTATCCTTAGAGGCAGTTATCACATTTCTGGTCATAACGCCCCGTACTAACATCTCTTCTCTCCTAAAGCCATAATGATTCTGCCTCAGTATAACACAAAATTAAACAACCATGAACATCGCAAAGATACCTGCCTTCAGACGTCTGACCCTGACACGTAGATACACATGCGATGAATTATAGAAATACCCTCTGTACAAAGGTTGTATCCTAACTCAATATACGGAATAGGTCTTTCTAAATAATCTCTCAGGTCGGTTGACGCTTGAAATACGCTTGTGATACTATTTAAATATCTCAGCCGCCCAAGTTAATTCTATTTAATTCTGTATTTATCGCTCAGCTATCAAGGTTATACGGGGAAAGAACCATGCAAATGGAGGAGGAACTAGCCAGGTTATCTCCCAAGAAAGATACGATACTGACTATCGGGGTTTTCGACGGAGTTCACCTTGGTCACAAATACCTGATTTCACAGCTAAAGGAGCACGCCATACAGCAGGGTCTGCTGAGCGGAGTGATAACCTTTCATCAGCATCCTATGGCCATTTTGTCATCCCAAGCCACTCTGCCATATCTGACTGACCTCGCCACCAGAACCAGCCTCCTCAAGAATGAGGGCGTTGATTACGTCATTATTTTATCTTTCGCTCGTGAGTTAGCTCAGCTCAGTGCCCGTGAGTTCATCAGCCTGCTCCAGAAGTACCTGAGGATGCGCGGACTCTTAGTCGGGCCTGACTTCGCCCTGGGTCGAAACCGGGAAGGCGACATTAATACTCTGCGCAAATTGGGGCAAGAAATGGACTTCAGTGTAACTGTAGTGCCGCCCATAATGATAGACGGCAGGGTAGTAAGCAGCACTGCTATCCGGAATGAGCTGGCTAAAGGAGATATGGAAAATGTACTTAACTTGACCGGTCGCCCGTTTAGCCTCCACGGTCATATTAGCAGCGGGACAGGAAGAGGCGTAGGGTTAGGTTTCCCTACTGCCAATCTGGACATAGACCGGCAACAGGCCCTACCTAAAGACGGCGTTTATGCCACCAGGGCTTATATCGATGAAAAAGCCTATAAGTCAATGACCAATATTGGCCAAAATCCAACCTTCGGGGGCACCAAGCGTACCGTAGAGGTCTACATCCTTGACTACCATGATAACCTTTATGGGCGAGAGTTAAAAATTGATATAATTAAGCGACTTCGCCGTGAAAGGAAATTTGACACTGCTCAGCAATTAGAGAAACAGATAGCCGAGGATGTAAAACAGGGCAGAGCCATACTGGATTCCTGAGGTAGAAGATTATGAAAACAGTGGACAAGGCGTCCATAAGTCAGGACCTAGGTCACCTATTAAAGCGAGGGGTAGCTGAAATCATAGTCGATGAAGAGATGGAAAAGCTATTGCACTCCGGCAGAAAGCTACGGTTAAAAGAGGGTTTCGACCCCAGTTTCCCTGACATTCACCTGGGTCATATGGTAACCCTCAAAAAGCTGCGCCAGTTTCAGGAATTGGGGCACCAGGTAGTCCTTATTGTTGGTGATTGGACGGCCCAGATTGGCGACCCCAGTGGTGTCTCGGCGACGCGGCCCATGCTGTCAGCAGAGCAGGTACAGGCTAATGCCGAAACCTATATGAAGCAATTCTTCAAGGTGATTGATAAGAAAAAGACTGAGGTTCGCTGGCAGAGTGAATGGTTTGGCAAGTTTGACCTCGCTGATGTCATCGCACTCACCAGTAAGTTTACCGTAGCCCAGTTGATGGCCCGCGAGGACTTCAGCAACAGGTATAGTGCCGGCCGCCCCATTGCCCTGACCGAGTTACTCTATCCACTGCTCCAGGCCTACGATTCCGTGGTGGTACAGGCTGATGTCGAGTTTGGCGGCATTGACCAGAAGTTTAACTTGCTGGTCGGTAGAGAGCTTCAATCATTGATGAGGCAGCACCCCCAGCAGTGTTTTATGATGCCCCTCCTTATCGGCACTGACGGCAGCCAGAAGATGAGCAAGAGCCTGGGCAACTACATCGGCATCGCCGAGCCGCCCGATGAGATATACGGCAAGGTAATGTCCCTTCCCGATAGCCTGATTCTACAATACTTTGAATTGCTGACTGATGTCCCAGATGATGAACTGGAAGGATTCAAGCAGCAAATGAATAATGAAACCATCAACCCGATGATACTGAAGAAACGCCTGGCAAGGGAGATTGTAACCCAACTCTACGACCAAAAGGCAGCTAGCAAAGCTGAAGAGCAATTTGTTAAAGTGGTTCAGAAAAAGGAAATACCGGAGGAGATAGAGGAAAAGCGTATTTCTTTTAAGAAACTAAGGAACCCTGATGGAACCTTTAATATCAGGCGTCTGCTTACAAAAATAGGTCTTGCCAAAAGTAGTAGCGAGGCCAATCGACTAATTGAGCAAGGAGCGGTTAGTATAGATAGTAAGAAAATTTCAAGTGACATCCCATTACGTGGTGGTAGGACTGCCGACTTAGATAGAGGCAGACGAGACACATATGAATACCATTTTAAGGTTGGTAACAAAATTGTCCATAGGGGCATAACTAGGAACCTAGCACGTCAAGAGCGGGAGCATAAGAGAGAGTGGCCCAAAGGCCATATTACCAAAGTGGGCAGATTTAGTGTAGAAGTGAAGCATATAACTGGGCGACCAGCGACAGCACACGTAACAAAGCGATCATCTGAGCGTGAGATGAGACGACCGATGACATATCATGTAGCGGCTCGACCAATGAGACAAGGCAAAATGGAAGCCGGATATTCAGCCCCTATCAAAAGTGGTAGTATCATTAAGATAGGCAAACGCCGCTTTGCTAAAGTTGTAAATACTGATAAAGAGAAAGGGAGCTGAATATGACACAATTACGCATTCCAGGACCTACTCCTATACCCGAAGAGGTTCTTCAGGCGATGGCCAAGCAGATGATAAATCATCGCGGTCCAGAATTTATCGAACTTATCAATGACGTAACTGACAAATTGAAGCAGTTATTTCAGACCAAAAATGACCTTTTCCTGCTCACTGCCTCAGGGACCGGCGGCCTGGAGGCGGCCATCGTTAATACTCTTTCTCCGGGTGATAAGGTGTTATCAGTTTCCATTGGTGTCTTTGGCGACCGCTTCCACAGCATTGCCCAGCAGTATGGTGCTCAGGTGACCCCGCTCCGCTTTGAATGGGGTAAGGCAGCTGATACCGATACTATACGGCGGGCCCTTCAAGGGGACCCTGAAATTAAAGCAGTACTGGTCACCCACAACGAAACCTCTACCGGAGTAACCAATGACCTGGCTACAATCAGCTCGTTAATAAAGGAGTTTGATAAGCTACTGTTGGTTGATGCCATCAGCAGCCTGGGCTCCATCAACCTACCGGTGGATGACTGGCACTGCGATGTGGCCATTACCGGCTCCCAGAAGGGTTGGATGGTCCCGCCTGGCCTGGCTATGGTCAGTGTGAGCGAGGAGGCATGGCGAGCGCATGCCAGTGCCAGAATGCCCCGCTTCTACTGGGATTTCACCAAAGCCAGGAGTTATTTAGAAAGGGGACAAACACCCTGGACGCCAGCCGTCTCTGTAATCTTTGGTCTTTCCGCAGCCCTGGAAATGATGTTTGAAGAAGGCTTAGCCAATACTGTCGCCCGACACGCCCGGGTTGGCAAAGCCACCCGTGATGGCATAAAGTCGTTGGGACTATCCTTGTTTGCCGACGAAAATCATGCCTCCAATACGGTTACGGCAGTGGCGGCCTCGGAGGGGCTTGATAGTAAAAAGCTAATTAAGATATTAAGAGCGGAGCACCAGGTAGTACTAGCTGGCGGGCAGCAACACTTAGATGGTAAGATATTTCGCATCGGTCACCTGGGCTGGGTAACTGAGGCGGACATTGAAGCCGTGATTACCGCGCTAAAGGTGGCACTTCCACAAGCCGGCTTGGTAAGAGGTAGGCTATGAACGTACTAGTCGCCGACCCTATTTCTGACGAAGGCATTAAAATTCTGCGCAGCCAGGCTCATGTGGACGTCAAAACCGGGCTCGGATTAGAGGAAATCATAGCCACCATTGGTGATTATGAAGCCCTGGTTGTACGTAGCCAGACCCAGGTCTCGGCCGAGGTAATATCCGCCGGTAAGAAACTACAGGTCATTGGCCGGGCTGGTGTCGGCGTTGACAATATTGACATTGAGGAAGCCACCCGGCGAGGAATTATCGTGGTTAATGCTCCAACCGGTAACACTATCTCCGCCGCTGAGCATACCATTGCCCTCATGCTATGCCTTGCTCGCCATATTCCTCAGGCTAACACCGTGCTCAAATCGGGGGTGTGGCGGCGAAGCGATTACATGGGGACTGAGTTAAGGGGTAAGACACTGGGCATAATCGGCCTGGGTAATGTAGGTTCGGAGGTAGCCAGACGTGCCCGGGGTCTGGAAATGAAACTTACTGCTTGTGACCCGTTTATCTCAGCTGACTATGCTCGCAACCTTCACGTCACACTCATTTCCCTGGAAAAACTATTCAAAGAGTCGGATTTCATTACTCTCCATATTCCGTTAACTTCGTCAACCAAGAGGTTAATTGGAGCTAAAGAGCTAACATTGTTTAAACCAACAGCGCGTATCATTAATACTGCCCGTGGCGGATTAATCGATGAAAAAGCACTGGCTAAAGCGGTAAAAGAGAAGAGGATAGCTGGCGCCGCCATTGATGTCTTTTCCACTGAACCAACCACAGAGAGCATCCTCTTCGAAGAAGATAATATCATCGTAACCCCTCATTTAGGCGCTTCCACCACTGAAGCTCAGGCTATGGCTGCCCGGGACATAGCCGAACAGATTATTGATGTTTTTAACGGAAGGCCCGCCCGCTATTCTGTTAATGCCCCTTTCATCCCCACCGAAACCCTGGCTATATTGTCACCCTTCATGAAGTTAGCGTCCACAGTAGGCAAGCTGGTCAGCCAGCTAGCTCAAGGTCAAATGAATGCTATCCGCATAAAATATAATGGCGAGATTTCAAGTTTTGATACTGAGATTCTCAAGGCTGCCGTTCTCGGAGGGTTGCTCGAGGACATCAGCGAAGAGCGGGTCAATCTGGTTAATGCCGATATAGTTGCTGCCCGCCGTGGCCTGACTATAGTAGAAGAGAGCGAGGTTACCTGTAAAAACTACGCCAGTCTCGTTATCGTAGAAGCTACTACCAGCGCCGGCATCACTACCGTCGCCGGAACCGTAATCAACGCTGAGTCACATATCGTGCAGGTTGATAGCTACTGGACTGATATTGTGCCTACCGGAGGTTACTTCCTGTTTAGCGACCAACTGGACCGCCCCGGGCTCCTTGGTGCCGTAGGCAGAATAACCGGTGACGCCGATATTAATATCAGTTCCATGCATGTCAGCCGTCTCAAGCCCAGGGGGACAGCCCTGATGATACTGGCCCTGGACGAGCCCCTATCCGAAGGGCAACAGCAGCAAATACTATCTATCCCCGATGTCTACACTGCCAAACTGGTAAAGCTGTAAAGGGGAGGTTGAAAAAGCTGCCTGCAGAAACCGCTGAACTAAACGTAGTTACCGGAGCCTTCAGCTACACCGGCAAATATATAACACAGCGCCTTCTTTCCATGGGGAAAAGGGTCAAAACCCTCACCGGACACCTCAACCACGAAAGCCCCTTTGGCGATATCGTAAGCGCTTCCTCATTCAGCTTCGCCAATCCCGGCCAGTTGAGGGAAAGCCTGCAGGGAGCCACCACCCTGTACAACACCTACTGGGTCCGCTTCTCTCATGGACAGGTCACCTTTGATAAAGCCGTCGAGAACACCAGAACGCTTATCAAAGCTGCCGAAGCCGCCGGCGTCCGCAGAATCGTACACATCAGCATTACTAACCCTTCTGAAAAATCACCCTTTCCTTATTTCAGGGGGAAAGCACTCGTGGAGAAGGCTATCACCCATTCAAAGCTGTCCTATGCTATAGTTCGACCTACCGTTATCTTCGGGCCAGAGGGCATCCTCATCAACAATATCGCCTGGCTCCTCAGAAGGTTCCCGATATTTGCCATCTCCGGCACAGGAGATTACCGTATTCAGCCCGTTTTTGTAGATGATGCGGCCGAAATTGCCGTAAGCGCCGGCAGTGGAGATGACAATATGGTTATCGATGCTGTCGGCCCGGAGATTTACACTTTTGATGAACTGGTTCGACTCATTGCCGACAAGATACATAGCCGAGCCCGGATAGTCCATGTCAGGCCGGGGCTGGTGCTCTTCCTTGCCAGGCTTATCGGCTATGCGGTCAAAGACGTCATAATAACCAGGGATGAAATAGAGGGGTTAATGTCCGAGCTCCTGATTTCCGAAGGCCCATCAACAGGGCACACACGCCTGAGTGAGTGGTTGGAACAGCATGCCGATGGGGTTGGGGTAAAATATATCTCCGATTTAAAGCGACACTACCGCTAAGACGCAACCCGATAGAATTGCACAATTGGGGCTTTTGTTATATCAGAAGAAGCAATTGCATCCTTCCTCCAGAGGCGTAGAGCATATTTTAATACGTAAGAACTGCCTCCTTAAATGAACATGCCTCCTTCCAGGAAAGGAAAACCATCGAAAGGGCTTAACACGTAACAAATGTCCATTTTGTTCACTCGGCAGCAAGAAGGAGAACAGGCACCTACACCAGCCGGTAGAAGACTAACCCTGACGGTGCTTTGGGGTAAAAGTAGGTTGATTTCCGGGGCATTCGGTCGCCGGCATCAGCAATGGCCCTTACTGTCTCCGGCGTAACCGGGCTCAGCAGAAAGGCTAACTGGTATTCCTGGTCCGATACCCGGTTTACGGCATCTTCCCTGCTGTAACTATAGCCGAGCACCGCCTTCTCCCGTTCACTGCTCAGTTCAAGCACCTTCTCCAGTATGATATGGTCAACAATACTGACACCCAACCGCTTGTAAAGCTCAGAATAAAAATAGGGCATCATGTGGCTGGCAGCATTCAAGTCTCGTAACTTCAGCACGAAGAGACGCTCCGGTGCCAGACCAAAAAGGACCAGCTCGACCGTATTTGCCTCTCCTGTCAGTAAATTGTCAACCTGCCGCCAGATATCCGGCGTAGTTAATGATAGCTCATCTATGTCAAAGAACACCTTCATCCTGGCCATCGCCACATCTAGGGTCGCTCTTGATATGCCGCGAATCATTCGGTGGGGAGGCAGGATAACAAGGCCAGGGTCATCAAAAGCTACCAGGGTCATCATTACAAAATTAAGCGGCTCCTCTCCAGATACCGGGTAAGTACAGGTGCATTTCTCGCGGCGATAAGCAAGCGCACTCTCGTAACGGTGATGTCCATCGGCGATATAAACCGGCTGATGAGCCAGGCTTTGACGTATTTGGTCGATAGCCTCACCTTCAGTGATAGCCCAGACATTATGTCTTTCCCCACCAACGCCGCTTGAAGTAATTATAGGTTTATTTCGCTCTTGCTCAGCCAGCACCGAGGAGATCATCCCTTTCTGGTCGTCAAAAAGGGCCAGTATTGGGCTGGTATTCGCCTGGAGTGACCAGAGCAGGTTTAAACGGTCGTTCTTGGGCTCAGCCAGTGTGCCTTCATGGGGACGGACTACCATCTTGTCCCACTCCTCTAACCTGATGCGCAGAGTAATACCGCGGCGCTTATATTCTCTGCCCAGATGAACAAAATAGTGGTCGTGGAGATAAATAGCCGGCACCTCATCAACCCTGAAAATGGCCTGCTCCAGCCACTTCTCCAGAATAGCTGTGGAACGAGTGTACTTGTTATCCTTAGCCGTGTCCTGAGGTAACTCCCGGTTAGCCTCTATCCTGACGAAATTGTGCTCACTCCTTCGATATAGCTCTGGCGCCATTTGCGGAGTAATAATGTCATAGGGGGGAGAGATAACCATGCTTATGTCTTCGACCAGCTGTTGATTGTAACGAACACCTCGGAAGGGATTAACCTCAGCCATATCTACCTCGTCTTTGCCACCGAATAAGCTGGCTGGGTGCCAACTTATTCTAGTTTACGTGAGTCCGCAGTCAAGGTGCAAGCTCCATTTTAGAGATTGTTTAGAAACCTCACCCCCTGTATCCCATTCTCCTTGACCATTTCATTCGGCTCTTGATGGGTATTATATCCATTTATTTTTTTCATAGCTACAGGCTGTGCTATACTTTAAGTAAATTTATTGGCTTGGCATCATGGTAGACCTAGCTCAAACAAAAGAAAAAATAGCGAAACTTAAGGCTGAAATCGACCGCCATAACTATCTCTATTATGTACTGGACAGCCCCGAAATCGGCGATGCCGAATATGACCAGTTAATGACGGAATTGAAGAAACTGGAGGAGCGGTACCCACAGTTCCTAACCTCGGACTCACCCACCCAGCGAGTTGGCGCCGCACCGGTAGAAGCTTTTGGCGTAGTAGAGCATCCCCGGCCTTTATTATCCCTGGGCAATGCTTTTTCTAAAGACGAGCTTTTAGCCTGGCATACCCGGACTATGAAGCTCGTCGGTGGACCGCTATTTGCGTTTGTTGGCGAGCACAAAATCGATGGACTGGCAGTGGCTTTGACCTATGTTAACCGCCAGCTTACTACCGGAGCTACCCGTGGAGACGGCTTTCGTGGTGAGAACATCACCCAGAACCTGAGGACTATCCGAAGCGTCCCGCTATCTGTGCCTGCGGAAGCGCCACCCAGGTTTGAGGTGCGCGGTGAGGTCTTTTTATCTAAAGCCGGGTTTCATAGATTAAATCAAGAGCGAGCGGCCGAAGGTCAGCCTCTGTTTGCCAACCCGAGAAATGCCGCCGCAGGCTCGGTGCGCCAACTTGACTCCCGCATTACCGCTAGACGGCCGCTGGATATTTACATTTACGCCCTGGGTTACGCCGAAGGCAAGGCAACCCCGCCAACTCACTGGGATACCCTGGAGTATCTTAAGTCTCTCGGTTTCAAAGTTAACCCCAATAACCGCCGCCTTTCCAGCATTGAACAGGTTGAGGAGTATTATCATACTTGGAAAGAAGACAGGGGAAACCTGCAATACGAAGCCGATGGCATCGTGGTTAAAGTGGACTCGCTGGACCTTCAAGGAAAACTGGGAAGTATTGGCCATGAACCGCGGTGGGCCATCGCCTATAAGTTTCCCGCCACCCAGGGAACTACCCGCTTAATTGATATTGGTATCAGCGTTGGCCGGACGGGCACCCTTAACCCTTATGCCATCCTGGAGCCAGTCTCGGTGGGAGGAGTAACTATCAGGCAGGCAGCTCTCCACAATGAAGACGACATCAGGCGCAAGGACATACGTATCGGCGATATGGTTATTGTCCAGCGGGCAGGAGAAGTTATACCTGAGGTGGTTGGCCCAATTAAAAGCAAGCGCAGCAGACAGGACAAGGAGTTTTCCCTGCTGGAGAAGATACTCGATGAGGAGAAAAAGCGGCCGGCATGCCCGGTATGTGGGGCTGAGGTGGTTAAACCCGAAGGCGAAGTTATGTATTACTGCTCCAATGCGGCCTGTCCCGCCCAGATTCAGCAGCGAATTGAGCACTTCGTCTCCCGGGGGGCTATGGACATTAAGGGCATAGGCGAATCGATGAGTGCCATCCTATTAAAGGAGGGGCTGGTCAAGGATGTCGCTGCCCTGTATTACCTTAACGAGAAAAGGGAGCAGCTACTAGGGCTGGAGAAAATGGCGGAGAAGAGCGCGGATAATATGCTCAAGGCCGTTGAGAAGAGCAAAGAGAAACCGCTGTCCAGAGTTATCTTTGCCCTGGGTATACGCCACATCGGAGAAGAGATGGCGGAGATTCTGGCCAATGAGTTTCATAGCCTAGATGACCTGGCCGATGCCTCCAGAGAGAGACTAACGTCCATTCCCACGGTCGGGCCCAAGATTGCCGACAGTATTATTACTTTTTTCAGACAGGATGAAAACCGCCATATTATCAAAAGATTAAAGGAAGCCGGCGTCCGCTTAGAAGAGGAAGCAGTTAAGCCGGCAGTGCTGCCTCTGGCCGGTATGGAATTTGTCATTACCGGACGGCTGGAAAGATTCGCCAGACCGGAGGCAGAGGCCAAGATAAAAGCCCTTGGCGGCACCACCGGCAGCAGTGTTACCCGGAAAACTGCCTACCTGGTAGTGGGCGCTGACCCCGGCTCCAAGCTAGCCCATGCCCAGAATCTGGGCACTAAGCAGCTCACCGAAGAAGAATTGCTCCGCCTACTGAGGGCAACTGTATGAAATTGATTGTCGGCCTGGGTAATCCGGGGCGTATTTACGCCCATAACCGCCATAATATTGGCTTTATGTGCCTGAACCATTTTGCCCGGGCACAGAGTATCCGGTTTGATAAAAAGCAGGGTCTCGCCCGAATCGGTACCGGTGAAGCCGCTGGCACTGAGGTCATACTAGCCAGGCCCCAGACGTATATGAACTTAAGTGGTCAATCGGTCGGCCGGCTGGTAGAAAAGTTTGATATAAATATCAATGACCTGCTGGTCATCCACGATGACCTTGACCTCCCCCTGGGTAAAATCCGAATTCGCCATGGTGGTGGCTCCGCTGGCCATAAAGGTATTGAATCTATCATCACCGAGCTTAACAGCCAGTCTTTTCCTCGCCTTCGGGTAGGTATCGGGCGCCCGACCTCAGGTGAAGGCTCAACTGAAACCAGTTATGCTGATGTCGTGACCTACGTGCTTAGCGATTTCACACCCGACGAAAAGCAAGCGGTTACTACAGTCGTACCCACAGTGAGCGAGACTATTCTCTATCTTCTCACTGAAGGTCTGACCGCAGCCATGAATAAATATAACTAGGTTTGTTAAGGGAAGTTGAAGGACGGAGACTGATAAACAGCCTAATAACTAGAAATTGTTTATTGACCTCACCCCCTTTATCCCATTCTCCTTAAAAGGAGAGTGGGAATAGATTTTAGAGAAGGGCGAAGCCCCTCTCTTACCCCCTTAATAAAGGGGGTAAGGTTGATAAATAACCGCCAAGTCTTTGCTAATATTTAGGACAGGTTGTATAATCACTATATCTATAAAAATTTTCTGAAATGACAAAAAAGAAGAAATTCATTGCCGTTATTGGTGGTAGTGAATGCTCGCCACCAGAAGCTCAATCGGCAGAGAGCATAGGCCGCGAGCTAGCCCGGCGAGGAGCTACCCTGGTATGCGGTGGCCTGGGTGGAGTTATGGAGGCAGCCTGCAAAGGTGCTCGCGCTGAAGGTGGTACAACTATTGGCATTCTATCCGGTGACAGCCGCCAGGCAGCTAATCCCTATGTTCAAATACCCATAGTTACCGGCATAGGTTACGCCAGAAACCTTATTGTGGTAAAATCAGCTCAGGCGGTTATCGCGGTTGGCGGCAGCTATGGTACCCTTTCCGAGATAAGTCACGCTCTACAAAATAAAATCCCGGTCATTGGTTTAAATACCTGGTCACTATCCAGAAATGGCCAGCCAGATAGTTCAATTATCCTGGCCCAAAACCCCACCGAGGCGGTAGACAAAGCACTCGAATTAGCCGTCAGATAGCATCCTAACTGGATTCATAATACGGGCGAATAATGTCAACCATTGATAAAATTAGAGCCGCAGAAATTCTGGACTCCAGAGGCAATCCAACACTTGGTGCTGAGGTAGAGCTGTCGGATGGGACAAAGGGTTGGGCAGCGGTGCCTTCTGGAGCCAGCACTGGCAAACACGAGGCTGTAGAGTTGCGGGATGGGGATGCTTCCCGCTTTGGTGGACTGGGTGTCCTCAAGGCAATAAATAATATCAAGAAATATATCGCCCCGGCTATAATTGGTACATCAGTCGTCGAGCAAGCAGCTATTGACCAGAAGCTAATCAAACTCGACGGCACTGATAACAAATCACGCCTCGGGGCTAACGCTATTCTGGGAGTATCGCTGGCGATAGCACATGCCGCCGCCAGCTCACTAGTTATGCCTCTTTACCGCTATCTTGGAAAGGCGGCCACCTATACCCTGCCGGTACCAATGATGAATATACTGAATGGCGGCAAGCATGCCGCCAACTCAACCGATTTCCAGGAGTTTATGATAGTGCCAGCCGGCGCCCACAGCTTCAGTCACTCCCTCCAGATGGGCAGCGAAATATACCACCGCCTGAAACGAGTGCTTGAGAACAAAGGTCTCAACACTAATGTTGGTGATGAAGGCGGCTTTGCCCCCTCGTTACCCTCCAATAAACATGCCCTAGAAGCTGTCTTAACGGCTATTGAAGAGGCTGGCTACAAGCCGGGTGAGGACTGCTTTATTGCCTTGGACCCGGCGGCTAGTGAATTCTATAGAAATGGCAGGTATGTCCTGAGCAGAGAAGGAGCCACACTCAGCAGCCATGAAATGGTAGATTATTATGTCAAATGGGTATCAAACTACCCTATCATAAGTATTGAGGACGGTATGGCTGAAGATGATTGGGATGGCTGGCAACTAATCACTAAAAAACTGGGAGATAAAATCCAGCTCGTTGGTGATGACATCTATGTTACCAATGCGAGCCGCCTCGGTCGGGGCATCCGCCTAAAAGCGTCTAATTCCATTCTTATCAAACCAAATCAAATCGGCACTCTGACTGAGGCAATTGCGGCCATCAAGATGGCGCAAAGAGCGGGCTGGGCCGCAGTAATAAGTCACCGCTCGGGAGAGACTGAAGATACTACTATAGCTGACCTGGCCGTAGGTCTGAATACAGGCTTGATTAAAGCCGGGGCTCCTTGCCGCTCCGAGCGTACTGCCAAATATAACCGCCTTCTCAAAATAGAGGGTGAGCTAGGAGAAGGTGCTAGCTTTGCCGGGACGCAGGCATTCCCCTGCTTGAAAGTGTAGCCAATGAACAAATCAGAGTTCAATAAGTCGCCGAAGACAATTAGAAAATGGGCTTGCCACAAGCTTGAGTGCTTTGCCGATTATATTGAAACTTATACCGAGGCAATGGGAAACACTGAACACTGCTACCTAGAGCTGTATGCTGGCTCCGGAAACTGCATCTGTAGAGATGCTGATTGCCGCATTGAGGACTCACAGTTAAGGGTGCTAAAAACCAGTAAAAGATTTTTTAGGTACATCTTTGTGGTAAAAAACTATCAAGATGCGGAAAACCTGAAGCGGCTCGCCGCACCACTGAACACCGATAATGCCGTAGAAATAATCACTGGCGATTACTTTAGTGAGAAGGTTATTCGTCAGGTATTTGACCTGGTTCCCCGCTCAGCATCCAGTTTTACCCTTATTGACCCGCCGGGGTACCGAAGACTGCGATGGTCAACCATCAAAAAATTGGCGACCCATGGCAATGACTGGAAGGGCCACAAGACGGAGCTACTGATAGTCTTCCCACTGGAAATGGCACTGCTGCGGAATTTACTGCGCCCTGAGTGTGAGGCATCTATAACCAGACTCTACGGAAACCTCGAGTGGCAGGAGATTAAGCATGACAGGCTGGATGGCAAGATAGAGATGGACGAGGTCAGGCACCGGCTGGTTGAGCTATTTAAAGCAGGCCTGAGAGGTCTGAAGTACAGGTACGTTGAAGACCTCAGCCCCACCAGCCCTTCTCAGAAGCCTTTCTATCATCTCATTATGGCCAGCGATACCGGCGCCGCTGTCGACATTATGAAGGATGCCTGGAGCAAAACGAGATACCTGCCATGTGAGCTACTGTATAGAGAAAAGCTCAATACTAACAAGGATACATGATATATATACTATTAGGTTATCTGAGGAAAGCTGAGATTGTCACATTCGCCGCAAATCAGGCAGCTATATCTTTGGGCTGAGTTGACGAAAAAAATAGCTCCGGAATATCCGACCTTCAAACAAATTCAAAAAAGGTGTTAAAATTAACTGGTGTATACCGGCATTTCTAAATCATTGTATGAACTGAGGAGGTAAAAAGTGACAACCAGAATCGGAATCAATGGCTTCGGGCGCGTCGGCAGGTTAACCCTCCGAACAATTAACCAGTACCACCGTAGCGAACTAGAAGTAGCCGCCATAAATGACCTGACTGACACCAAAACCAACGCCCATCTTCTGAAATGGGATTCAACCTATGGTCGCTATCCGGGCACAGTAGCCGCTGGCGATGATTCAATTATTGTTGATGATAAAGATATAAAGGTGCTATCAGAACGCGACCCGGGCAACATACCGTGGCGTGATTACGGCATAGACATAGTAATAGAGTCAACCGGACTATTCACCGATGCTACCAAGGCAGCGGCACATCTTCAAGGCGGCGCTAAAAAGGTGCTCATCTCAGCTCCAGCGAAGAATGAAGATATAACCATTGTCCTCGGCGTCAATGAAAACGAGTACAACCCAAAGCAACACAAAATCATATCCAACGCCTCCTGCACTACCAACGGCATTGCTCCACTGGTCAAGGTTCTGCATCAGAACTTTGGCTGCGTCAAGGGATTAATGACTACCATTCACGCCTATACCAACGACCAGAAAATCCAGGACATGGCTCACAAAGACCTGCGCCGGGCCAGAGCGGCCGCCATAAATCTTATCCCCACCTCTACCGGCGCCGCCTACGCAGTTACACATGTTATGCCTGAGCTTAAAGGTAAACTTGATGGAATGGCCTTCAGGGTGCCGGTAGCCACTGTCTCCGTCGTTGACTTCGTCGCCAACCTGGATAGAGAAGTTACCGTTGAACTGGTCAATCAGGCTTTTCAAACTGCGGCTGAGGGACCTCTAGCCGGAATCTTAAGCTACTGTCAGGAACCACTCGTCAGCATGGATTTCAAAGGTAACCCGGCCAGCTGCATTATCGATGCACTCGGCACTATGGTTGTTGGCGGCAACATGGTTAAGATTCTCGCCTGGTATGACAATGAATGGGGCTATAGCTGCCGACTAGCTGACCTGGCCGCTTATATCGTTGTTAAGGGGATATAGCTGGTATCATAGACTCCATTACTTACGGGGGATTGACATTACCATCCAAGTATGCCTACAATAACGGAAAATAGCTAAATCGAGGTGAGTAATGAAATTAGTAGTTATTGGTTTTGGACAATGCGGTGGCAGGATTGCCGACCAATTCGCACGGCTGAATAAAAAGTCGCGTCGGCAGCGCGGGATTGAGATAATTCCCGGCGTCTTCGCCGTAAACACTGATGCGGCTGACCTGAGTGGACTGTCCTACATAAAATCAGATTTCCGGCACCGGATTCTCATCGGGGGTCGGCTGACTGGCGGCCACGGTGTAGGTAAAATAAATGAACTGGGCGCTGAGATAGCTAAAGAAGACCACGATAAGATTATTGATGCCATAAGAGGAACCAAGCGCTTCTACGAATCAGATGCTTTCTTACTGATTGCCTCAGCGGCTGGTGGCACTGGCTCCGGGGCGCTACCGGTAATAACACAGCATATAAAAGAACGTTATGGTGATAAACCGGTATATGACGTCGTCATCTTGCCTTTTGAGCACGAAGAGACAACCGAAGAAAGGTCTGTTTATAACACCGCCCTGTGCCTTAAATCGTGCAACTTAGTAGCTGATGCCACGTTTCTTATTGATAATCAAAGGTACATTAGAAAGGACTCCTCACTTAGAAATAACCTGGCCAGGATTAACGAGCTAATAGTAGACCCATTCTACGGCCTACTCTGCGCCGGCGAAGAGAAAAAATCCAAGTACATCGGCGCCAAGACCCTTGATGCCGGCGACATACTACAGACTTTAATGGGGTGGACGGTAATAGGCTATGGTAAGTCACAGGTGCCAATGTTCAGCCTCCCCCTGCCTCGAAAGTCTGACTTCCGCACCAAGAGCACTGAAATCAACAAGGGACTTCATGCCATGGATGAAGCGATGAGTGAGCTATCGCTCAGCTGCGACCCGGTAACCGCTGACCGGGCACTCTATCTCCTGTCAGCCCCACACAAGGAAATGAATATGGCTCTGGTCAAAGAGCTTGGAGACTACCTGAGAGGTATAGCGCCAAAAGCAGTCATAAGGAACGGCGACTATCCCAGGGAAAGAACCTCAATAGAAATTACTTTAATCCTGTCCGGCCTCAGCGACGTTGCCAAAATTAGGGATTACTATAGCGCGTCCTCGAGCCTCATCCCTGAGTTTAAAAGGAGACAGGAGGAAACCAAGGAGAGGCTCAGGGATATGGAAGAGGTGGGCAAAGATATACCGTCACTGCTCTAGAGAATGCGGAAAACGGGCAGGTAAATCTACTAAGAATAATTCGCTTCTTAGTCTCAAGGTGAAAAGTGAAACTGCTGGTTATAGGCTTTGGTCAGGCGGGGAGCAGAGTCGCTGATGATTTCGCTCGGCTAAATAGGCGGGCGCGTGGTCAGCGTGGCATTGAGATAATTACCGGAGCCTTTGCGGTAGATACGGATGCGGCCGACCTGAGCGGTCTATCTAGCATAAAATCTGATTTCCGGCACCGAATCCTCATCGGTGGGCGACAAACTGGCGGTCACGGCGTAGGCAAGATAAATGAACTGGGTGCCGAGATTGCCAGAGGAGATGCCGACAAGGTTATAGATGCCATAAGAACCGCCCGTCGTTTCTTTGAGACTGATGCCTTCTTACTGATTGCCGGCGCAGCTGGTGGCACTGGCTCCGGGGCGCTACCGGTAATAACACAGCATATAAAAGAACGTTACGTAGATAAACCGGTATATGACCTCGTCATCCTGCCCTTTGAGCACGAAGAGACCACGGAAGAAAGGTCTATCTATAACTCAGCCATATGTCTCAAGTCTGTCAGCTCAGTAGCCGATGCCACCTTTCTTATTGACAATCAAAGGTATATTAGAAAGGACTCCTCGCTGAGAAATAACATAGCCAAAATTAATTCCCTGATAACTGAACCGTTCTATAACTTGCTTTGCTCCGGTGAAGAGAAAAAAATCAAATATATTGGAGCCAAGATTCTCGACGCTGGAGACATAATACAGACCCTGTCAGGATGGACTGTACTTGGCTATGGCAGGTCACCAATCCCGCTGTTTCAAAAGCTTCCCTTTGGCATATCGTCCAATTTCAGAAAGAAGAGCGTTGAAACCAATAAGGGATTCAAGGCAATGGATGAAGCTATTAGCGAGCTGTCAATCAAGTGCAAGCCATCAGATGCCGGCAAAGCACTATACCTCATCACGGCACCACCCCAGGAGATAAGTATGGACGTAATAAAAGAACTCGGGGGATACATGAGAGACCTAGCTCCGCAGGCAACCATAAGGGATGGCGATTATCCCAGGGAAAAGGGCATGCTCCATGTTACTGTAATCCTATCTGAACTTAACTATCTGGAAAAAATTAAGGGCTATTATAACATTACGTCCAGTTTCCTCTCCACGATCAAAGAAAAGCAGGAATTTGCGGACAGTAAATCTGGGTGGAGCGATGAGTCCTCAAAAGATATTCCATCGCTATTATAATCCATGTAACCCCGGACCGCTTCGGGACCCCTTGAACTTATTGTTCAGCTCCGGTAGAAACCTAGCACGGGCTATTCATTCCACTATTTGCCATTTTAGGTCAACCATTTCCTTGAGTTACTATAACCTTACTAAGAGACTCATCCACTTAGAAAATATTTTTGCTAACCCTTCTCCTATTTTCCCCTTGCACCATGTTAAGAGGAGCCAATTTCTTAAAGTGATTGCCGTCCATTTGACCTCTTCACTGAACTCACCACGCACGAGTATAGACTGTAAGCGCTCTGAAATAATACTTTTAGAAACTGGCTGATATGGGGTATAATATAAGCATAATATGGCTTCTCAAGTCTTTTATCGTAAATGGCGTCCCCAAACCTTGGCCGAGGTAGTTGGGCAGGAACATATAACACGGACACTACTCAATGCCCTTACCAGCGCCCAGGTATCTCATGCTTATCTCTTTTGCGGTCCGAGAGGAACTGGTAAGACCAGCACCGGCCGTATTCTGGCTAAGGCGGTAAATTGTCTGAACAATGGCAAGGGTGAACCATGCAACACTTGCTCCATGTGCCAGGCAACAAATGAAGGCAAAGCTCTGGATGTCATTGAAATTGATGCCGCCAGTAACACTGGTGTTGACGATATCCGTAGCCTGCGTGAGCGAGTCAATTATGCGCCTAATCAAGCCCGCTACAAGGTCTACATCATAGACGAAGTCCACATGCTTAGCACCAGCGCCTCCAATGCCTTGCTCAAGACCCTTGAAGAGCCGCCGCCCTATGTTATCTTTGTCCTGGCAACTACCGAAGCCCACAAAGTCCTGCCTACACTCCAGTCAAGATGCCAGCGCTTTGACTTCCGGCGTCTTTCCCAGGCAGATATAGTTTCCAAGCTAACCAATATTTGCAGCGCGGAAGGCATTCAAATCGAGCCAGAAGCGCTACGCCTTATTGCCAAGAGCGCCACAGGTAGCTTGCGAGATGCCGAAAACCTGCTGCAGCAGTTATCTACCTATTATGGCTCGGAAATCGGACTCCACCAGGTCCAGGCTATCCTGGGTATCACTGGTGACTGGCGAGCCAAAGAGGTGGCAATGCATATAATAAATAATGATGTTTCCGCCGGTATAGCCACCATAAATAGTGTCAATAGTGACGGTCTGGATTTAAGGCAATTCAATCGGGAACTGATGGAATACCTCAGAGGCCTGTTATTGGTAAAGGCCGGCGCCGATGAATCAACGGACTTCACCGCCGATGAGATAGCTGAGCTGAAAGATTTAGCTGCCAGAGCCTCTCTCTCCCATATATTGAAGGCAGTCAAGCTCTTTGGGCAGCTTGAGCTTGGTTTTGATAATTACTCCACTTTACCCCTGGAGCTGGCACTGGTTGATTGCGTCTTAGCCCCGGAAAAGGAGCTGGAAATCAGTGCCGAACCCACTCATACTAAATTACATCGTCCCACCAAAGCAGCTACCCCACCCACCATTTCATCCCGACCAGAACCTCCAAAAGCCGAACCTGAGCCAAGCGATGTATTGCCGCCAGCCGCGCCAGAAACTACCACCACCCAGCCCCCAGAGCCGGGCGGTGAAATCGGAAGATTAAGACTGAACTGGAGGCAGATTATCGAGCAAGCTCCAGAAAGCACTAAAAGGACTCCGGCCATCGCTATCCTGAGAAGTGCCGGCGTTATGCCGGTAGCCATTGAAGGCGACACTGTTGTCCTGGCTTTCCGATATTCTTACCACAAGGAACAGATTGAGAAACTGGAGAATAAGTCGGTAGCCCAAGAAATTCTGGGTCACTTCCTGGGGCGTGCCTGCAATATACGCTGTATCTACGAGCCAGAAGACAATCATCTGTTACGGGCAGCCCTGAAGATGGGCGCTCAAATTATCGATACGGAGGAAAAATGAACCTATCCATGTTGAATCAAGTCCGCGAAATGAAGGCAAATCTAGAGAAGGCTCAACATGAGCTAAAGAGCACAATTCTGGAAGCTGAATCAGGCAAGGGCGCAGTGAAGGTTACTATTAATGGTCAGCAGAAAATACAGTCGATAAAAATATCACCCAAGATAATCGACCCTGATAAAGCAGAACACCTGGAAGAGCTGGTATTAAAAGCAGTAAGCGAGGCGCTAAGCAAATCTCAGAAAATGGCTGCCAAGCGCATGGGTGGTTTGACCAGCGGTCTTAAAATACCCGGGCTGACCTAAGTAAAAAAGAGGAGTCAAGAAAGGCAAAGCCTCTCCCCTATAACCGATTCCCCTTCATGCCAGGAATACATCTCCCATAATATGTATATAAATTCCTATCATAGAGGGGATAGGTTTTCCAAATGAAAACTTAAAAGGGGTGAGGTTGATAAAATGATTAGAAATTTAGTAAGGAGGGGTAGACTTGAATCAGGGCCCCATGTCCACCACTGATACGGTATATAAGCTTATCCAGGAACTTAACCGGCTGCCCGGTATCGGACCCAAGAGCGCCCAGCGGCTTGCCTACTACCTGCTGCGCGCCCCGGAAGAGCAATCCAGGCAACTGGCTGAGGCCATAGTATCGGTAAAACAGAAGACCAAGCTGTGTTCGGTTTGCTTTAATGTCACCGAATCTGACCTCTGCCCTATCTGCCGCAATGACCAGCGTGACCGCAGTAAGATTTGCATCGTGGAACAGCCGCAGGATATTCTGGCTCTGGAACATACTGGCATTTACAAGGGGTTATATCATGTGCTGCACGGCGCCATCTCACCTACCGAGGGAATAGGGACCGAAGACATAAGAATCAGAGAGCTAATGGAGCGGTTACCGGGAAGCTCGGTAGACGAAGTCATCCTGGCAACTAATACCACTCTTGAAGGAGAGCAGACCGCCATGTATTTGAGTCGCCTCATTTCACCCCTGGGTATCCAGGTTACTCGCCTGGCCCGGGGACTGCCCTTCGGCACCGAACTGGAGTACGCCGATGACGTCACCTTGACCCGCGCCATTGAGGGCAGGCAGGAATATTAGCAACAACCAATGCTGTAAGGGAATTGAATTTAATAAATTTGAAGCTAAAAATGATAAATTAAAAATAGGGAAACGATTCGAGGCTAATTAGCTTCGGGGAATCGTTTCTATAGTTATGTAAAGTGAGGATATGAGGTTAAGGGAGATAGACCATATAGCGGCAAAAAAGAGCAGAAGAAGTGACCCTAAGGGCAGACAGGAGTTTTAGCACCTTCAAATCAGCAGAAATTAGGTTTTTAGTTTAATGCAAAATTCTCTTTTCACAACAGAACTCCCCTTGGTAAATACGAATGAAGAATTAGAACGAATAAAAACCGCATATCCAGATTGCGACGCTTATTTTATTGCTAGCGGTTGCATAAAAGAAAGGCGAGAAAAGTTTGATAATCTTTGGAATCAATTTAGACTACTATTGGATGAGCATAAAAGTAAAATCTTTTTGTCTAAAATTAAACAAAAGGGTCAATTCCATGAAAACACATGGGAAATGTATATGGGGTGTGTTCTTAAAAAATATTATTCTAATGTATCTACATCTCCAAAAGATGAGGGGATTGATTTTGTGCTAAACAAAGATAAAACAGATGAAATTTTTATTGAAGCGGTTGCGTGCAAAAAGGGTGATTCGGCGGACGCTGTTCCGAATATGATTGTTGCTAAAAAGCTAGAAGACATAACAGCCAAGACTGTTCCGCACGATGAAATGCTATTGAGATTATCAAGTTCAATAGTTTATAAAGCAAACAAATACAAGGATTTTATAAACACAAAAACCAAGCCTTATGTAATTGCGGTTAATAAAGGGGCGTTAGAACATCCTGACCTACAAATACCTTTAGTTTTGAAATGTTTATTTGGTCTTGGCTACAATAATATTAGGGAAATCAACGGGCAACTAGTTTACAATGTTTGGACTAGAAGAGAATTTATTGAAAAATATAATGGTAAAAACATATCAATGATTTTTTTTGAAAAAGACGAAAGCGACTTCGTAAGTGCGGTTATTTATTCACCCGGCAATATTTTAAATTCCCCGCAAAATATTGGAAGTGATTGTATTATTATTCACAATCCAAAAGCAAAATTTCGAATAGATATAAAAACTTTTTCCTTTTTGCAACAATGGAAAGCGGAAGATGTTGGAAGTGAGCTAATGATCAAAACAATTGAACCATACTTTTTCAAAAGCCAGCGTCGGGATTTTCCTTGAAAAAAGTTCGGATTTTGTTCAAGACAGACAACCATACAGTACGAATAAACCCTTACCTACTCTTAGCTGCGGCGAAGACCGCTTTAGAGTGAATAAAAGTAGTTCAAATGTCCAAACCACGAAATTACCAGACTGAGGCAATTATTGCTAAAAAGTAGTTTATCAAGGGTAGATTGAAGGGGCGAAGCCCCTTCACTAACTATACCTCCCCCTCTCCTTTCAAGGAGAGGGGGACACAGGGGGTGAGGTTCAATCCAAATAAAGTATACTCAGATTAGGCGAACCCTGAGTTCATCTATTGGGCTGTTAGGCGAAACGGTATACCCAAAGTTAAATTAAAAAGGAGGTACATAAAATGACTTTAACAGAAATCATGGACACAATTATTTCGTCCTCAAAGGAAGACTGGCATAAAATGGCTTGCTGGGGAGGTGGGAGTGGTCCTTCATATCGCGATAAATTTGAATTTTACTATCATTATGAAGGACAGCCAAACGTATTGCATTCCGTTTCGCATGGTATGGTCGCCTCATATAAACCGGATTTATCAATAACGCTGGCTTGGGGATTAACAGCCAATGATAACTTCAAAGAACCTTGGGCGAATAAATTCCCTGACCCTAAAGCATCGAGTCACCACGCTGATATATTCTTCAATAACGCTTTGGTTTATCGAGAGTTATACGTTGTAGTTGATGGTGGTAGGGCAAAACTACCTGTACCTAAAAGCCGAGAAGAGTTAATCGTTCCTAAAGGCTATTCATCCTTCGTTAAGTTGCTAGACGAAATTGATACCTATATATCACAGTATGACCAATACTTTAGTCAAGAAGGATTTAAGACTAGTGACAACGTATGGCCTGAACTATGATATGAAAATCAGTAGTTAAAAATGACCAAGCCACGAAATTATCAGACTGAGGCGATTATTACTAAAAAGAAATTTATCAGGGGTAGTTTGAAGGGGCGGTAGCCCCTTCTTTAGTCCCTCCCCCTTTCCTTTTAAGGAGAGGGGGATAAAGGGGGAGAGGTCAAATAAGATAATGAAAATAATCGACCTAGTAGATGAATATAAACAACTATATTTCGTCTGCCTTGAAGACTGGTCTGAAGAGATGAAAGAGGCAGGAAACCACAAAGAGAACTGGTACAACAAAATGAAGGACAAGGGCCTCCGAGTAAAACTGGCATTGGATGACCGGGGAGAGGTTGGAGGAATGATACAATACACCCCTATAGAGCACTCACCAGCAGAAGGCAAGGACCTGTATTTCATAAATTGTATCTGGGTTCACGGGTATAAAAAGGGGCGAGGAAACTTCCAGAAGAAAGGGATGGGTAAAGCTTTACTCCAGGCTGCCGAGAATGATGTAAAAGATATGGGTGCCAAAGGTATCGTGGCATGGGGAATCCCATTGCCGTTCTGGATGAAGGCGTCGTGGTTTAAGAAACAGGGATACACTAAGGTGGATAAACAAGGATTTCTGGGAGAGGTTCTTCTATGGAAACCTTTCATTGCCGACGCGACACCCCCTAGATGGATTAGACAAAAGAATAAACCAGAAACAATACCTGGCAAAATAATGGTGACGGCATTCTTGAACGGTTGGTGTCCAGCGCAGAATTTGACCTTTGAAAGAGCAAAAAGAGCTGCTTCAGAGTTTGGGGATGAGGTGGTACTTCAGGAGATTGACACATTTGATAGAAGGAGATTTTTAGAGTGGGGAATTGCCGATGCCTTGTTTATAGACGATAAACAGATGCGGACTGGCCCCCCTCCTTCCTACGAGAAAATAAAGAAAACGATAGAAAAGAGGGTCAGGAAATTATAGCATGCTGGTCATTTATTTAGCGAAGAAGGCATAATGTCCGAGCCACGCAGTTATCAGACGAAGGCTATCATTACTAGAAGCGGACACAGGGGGTGAGGTTCAATCCAAATAAAGTATACTCAGATTAGGCAAATGTCGAGTTAGTTTTTACGGTTGTTATGCGAAATTGGCATGGCTAAAGCTAAAGGAGGTCCAAATGAAGGTAATCGAATTGCTTAAGGCTGAAAAGTTAGAGGGAGAAAAATACACTTTACACAGATTGGTAAATCCAGTAACAGTGGGTTCCAAGAACCTTATGAGCTTTTTTGTAACAATCGATGTAGGAGGTGAGATACCAGAGCACAAGCATGGTCCGGCAGAGGTAATGCTTCATTTTCTGCAAGGACAGGCTTCTGTCACTATAGATGGGGAGGGAAAACTTGTTCAGACCGAGGTAGCCGTGCATGTCCCTATCGGCTCAAGTATAGGGTTAAAGAATATCGGAAAGGAAAAACTGCAGTTCATCACAGTTCTCTCTCCACCCATTGATGTAGACGTTTGTCCTGTTTGTGGAATAGAAATAAAGCCGTGACTCCTGAGGGAAGACAAGAATTTTATCAGGTTGTTTATCAAAGGGTGGATTGAAAGGAGCAGAATATGAAACGCTACTTAATTCTAATCGGTCTTTTTTCCCTTCTCACGGCATGGACGGCAGGTTGCGCTGCCCCAACACCTCCACCGGCACCTCCTCCGTCACCACAACCTCCAGTAGTATCACATGGTGGCCCGGTCAAAGATTACGTCAGCCTGATAGATAATCTGCGTGCCGCCGACGCCACTTTTGAGCCGGCCGGAGACATCAGCCAACCTTTCTTTTCCGTTAAAGGTAACGCCATCACCGTTAACGGCGGCGATGTTCAGGTCTTTGAATACGCCGATGCTGCCGCCGCTGACACTGAAGCAGAGCTCATTTCACCCGATGGCAGTTCGATAGGAACAACCATGGTAAGCTGGGTGGCAGCGCCGCACTTTAATAAGACAGGTAAATTGATTGTGCTGTATATTGGCGACAACGTCAGCGTAATGAATGCCCTGGAAGGCGTGCTCGGCCCTCAGTTTGCCGGCAGGTAAGGTTTATAAAGATAAGGAAAGATATGATGAGCGATGCCGATACTAAAACGGACCAGCGGGCTCAATCCGTTCCCGATTTTGACATCAACCGCGCTACGCTAAAGGACAATGATTTATTTCAGCCTTTTCATGTCAAGACCACTCGTCCACTGCGGGAGGCACTTGCCAGCGGTGATGTTCACGAAGATACGTCAATCCTGTTAATGGAAGGCAACCGCAAGGCACTGGCGCTCCTGACCCAGCAGATGTGTTACCACCATGTTGCGCAGGGCGAGATGTCAGGGGAGCCATGGATGGTCTCTTTCTGACCGGTGTGCAATAGCGGGGTCAGTTTGTCCCCGGTAGTCAACGGCAAGACTCATCATTTTGCAGCGCGCGGGCTGTATAACGGACTGGTTTTGCTGGGTGACCGTGAATCTGGCTCTTTCTGGGACCATATCACCGGCGAATGTGTGCACGGTCCGCTTAAAGGATACCAGCTTAAGATATTCCCTCTGTTACATATGGATGTGCGCCAGGCGCTGGCAATTCACCCTGACGCGCAAGTAGCCATCTCCAGGCAATCGCTCAAACATTGGGTGATGGCGCGCATTACGGAACAGGGGCGTAAGTCCAAATCAGGTTTGATGCCCCCCTACTTCAAGAAGACCATGGGCAAAGAGGACACACGACGCCGACGTATGGAGATTGGGCTGGGCGTGTGGACTGACGCCACGCACCGCTTCTATCCACTGGAGACCCTGCGCGCGCATGGTAGCGCCCTCATCGATGAGTTAGACGGGCGGCGGCTGCTTGTCTACATTGAACCAACGTCCAGAATACCAGCCGCCCTTTACATGGAGGCGACTCGATACAACTGGCAAGATGACACGCTTCACCTCGACACCGGGGAGATTATCCGTGGGGGTGTGCTTTACGATGCGCAGGGTGCTACTCAAGAAATTACTCGCCCCCTTCAATTGTTCACTCGCTGGTACGGCTTTGCTTTCACCTTCCCCGGTTGTGAAGTGTACGAGAGCTGATTGATTCGAACAAATAATAAAGTGATAAGATGGAATATTTAGTTAATAATAGCTATCGTTATTAAAATGTCCAAACCACGCAGTTATCAGACCGAAGCGATTATTGTCAAGAAGACCAAGCTGGGTGAGGCTGATAGAATTCTCACTCTCTACACGCCGCACCTGGGCAAGATTCAGGGGGTGGCCAAGGGAGTACGCCGCCCCAGAAGTAAACTGGCGGGACACCTTGAGCTGCTAACCTACAGCCAGGTGTCGCTAGCCCGGGGACGAAATATCGATACCATAACCGGGAGCCAAACTATCGATGGCTTTTTAGCGCTGAAGAGCGACCTGCAGCTTACCTCATATGCTCTCTATGTCACCGAATTGATAAATCAATTTACGGCTGAGTATATTGAAAACTATCCTCTGTTCCAGCTGCTGCTGGAAACATTGGAGCGTCTCTCCCAGGCCAACAATAAGGAGCTGCTACTGCGCTACTTTGAGCTACACCTTTTAAGCGAGGTTGGCTACCGTCCACAGCTTCAGCAGTGTGTTTCTTGCCATTTGGCGCTTGAACCTGCCATCAACTCCTTTTCTTTCAGTGCTGGCGGTATGCTCTGCCCCCACTGCCACCCGAGCCAGCCGTTAAGCTATCCCCTTTCCGTCGACGCGCAAAAAGTGCTCAAGTTTCTACAGAGCAGTGGATTTAATACGGTCGGTAAGCTAAAATTAGACACAGGGCTATCTGACCAGATTCAGACTTTAATAAGAAACTACATTAGATACCTCCTGGAGAGGGAAGTAAAGTCCACCACCTGGCTGGACATGTTAAGCGAGCAGATTAAAAGCGAGGTTAAATAATGAATAGTCAAAAACCTGCTGGAGGAATAAGGGGCTACTGTTCCCAGTGTTCATGCTGGTGTCCTACCGTTTCTTACACCAGAGACGGATTCCTGGTCAAGGTTAAGACCGACAAAGAACACCCCCTCAGTGTTCCCCTTTGCCCCAAGGGCTTAGCCAGCCCGGAGCTAGTCCACAACAAGCAGCGCCTGCAATATCCAATGAAACGGACAAAGCCCAAGGGCGGCTCTGACCCGGGCTGGAAACGGATAACCTGGGACGAGGCTCTGGATACCATCGCCACCAGGCTAAACGAAATAAAGGCTGAATTCGGGCCGGAAGCAATCGCCTTCAACCGCGCTGGTCCCGGTGGCTCTCCGATGGCCGAGCTGGCGCCCTGGGTAATGAGATTGGCCAACGCCTTTGGCACACCCAACTTCCTGGCCACAACGCATATATGTAACTGGCATAGAGACCAGTGCTCAGCCTACACCTATGGCAGGCCAGGCGCCCCAGGCACGGCGGGAAGAGCTGAATTTGAACGGGCGGCTTGCATCCTTATCTGGGGAAATAACACCTATGCCACTCGTAATTCCTTCATTCCACTTATCAAGCGAGGGTTAAACCGGGGAGCCAAACTAATTGTCGTCGACCCACGGAAGACACAGATAGCCAATGAGGCAAGCCTTCACCTCCCGGTCCTACCGGGAACAGACGGCGCACTGGCACTCGGCATGCTCCACGTAATGCTCGAGGAAAACCTCTACGACCACGATTTTGCCAGAGACTGGACCACGGCACCCTTCCTGGTAAGAAGTGATACCAAAGATTTTCTGCGGGCAACTGACCTGATGGCCGGGGCTGACCCGGCACACTATGTAATTTTGGACTCCGTCAGCCAGGACCCCACGATACACACGCCGGGTATGGCGCCAACCGTGGCGCCAGTTATGGATACCGCCTGCACCGTGAAACTGGCCGGTGGCGAGAAAGTCGAATGTCAAACAGTTTTCAGCCTCTTGCGTGAGGCGGTTTCCGAATACCCGCCAGGAAAAACCGAAGCTCTGACCGGAGTGCCTGAGGATAAAATCAGGGAAGCGGTGAGGATGCTGGCTGCCAATAAACCGGCCTGCTGGTATTCATGGCTTGGCGTTGAGCAAAGCATAAACGCCAGCCAGACCAACCGGGCTATATGCATTCTGTACGCCCTAACCGGCGATTTTGATAAGCCCGGCGGTAATGTTATACTCCCCGGACTTGACCGAAACTCAATTATAGGGCACGAATTCCTGAGTCCTGAGGTAGCCGCCAAACGCCTGGGATTTAAGGAGCGCCCCTTAGGACCAGGGGGAGTAACCTCCCGAAACACACAGGCCTATGAAGTCAATAAAGCCGTTATGACCGGCGAACCCTACCCGGTAAAAGCCCTGCTTGGCTTCGGTGGCAATCCGGTTACCTCGAATCCCCCGGCGTTAGCCGGCAGGGAAGCCCTTTCACAACTGGACTTCTATGCTCAGGTCGAACTCTTCCTCACTCCCAGCGCCGAATTGGCCGATATTATTCTGCCTGCCGCCAGCTGCTGGGAGAGCTGGCACGTGGGGGTTAACTTTGCCACTCTTGGAGACAAGGCCTACATCCAGCTGCGTCCCGCCGTGGTGCCACCTCAGCAAGAGTCCTGGCCCGACCTCAAGATTATATCCGAACTGGCGAAGAGACTGGAACTCGGTGATAAGTTCTGGGACGGAGATATCGAGGCCGGCTTCGACCACCAGCTTGCTCCTCTAGGTATCACCGTTGAGCAGTTGAGAAAAAACCCGGGCGGTATTGCCGTTGATTTGTCTATGGGATACCAGAAGTATAGCCACAAAGACAGCGCTGGCAATTTTCTGGGTTTTTCCACCCCCTCAAAGAGGGTGGAGATATACTCACAGCTATTCCAGGACCATGGCTATGACCCGCTGCCAACCTGGAAAGAGCCTCCTGCCAGCCGCCTGGCACGTACGCACCTGGCCGACGAATATCCCCTTATTCTGACTCAGGAGAAGGTTATAGAGTATTGCCACTCTCAACACCGAGCCCTCCCCTCGCTGAGGAAGAGAGTTCCTCACCCATTGCTGGAAATCAACTCTAAAAAAGCCAGGGAGCTCGGCTGCAGTGATGGGGATAGGGTGGTGCTGGAAACACCCCACGGCAGCATTACTCTGCAGGCCAAACTCACCGAAGGAATCCCATATAATGTCGTTTGTACACAGAATGGATGGTGGCAAGGCTGTCCCGAACTCGACCTTCCCGGCTATGACCCGTTCTCCACTGAAGGAGCCAATGTGAGCCTGCTATACCTGAGTGACGAAAAAGACCCTGTCAGCGGTTCCCTGCCCATAAAGGGTTACCCCTGCAACGTCAGAAAGAGGTGAAAGTCCAGAAATGACATCCCGCTTAGACCGTATAACTCAACAGCGTCTGGAGAAGCTGGAACGAATTCGTGGCCGGGGCATTGACCCCTATCCTCGCCGCTATCACCGCAGCCATACCACCCAGGAAGCTATATCGTTACTTGAGCAGAAAGAGGAGGGTTCGACTAGCAAGGAAGAAGTCAGTACCGCGGGGCGGATTACGGCGATAAGACGAATGGGCAAGAGCTCCTTCGCTGACATCCGCGATGGGTCAGGTAAAATCCAGCTATTATTCCAGGATATAAAGAGCTATGATAAGCCAAGTCTTGAGCTATTTAAAGAACTGGACATCGGTGACATTATCGGGGTCAACGGGAAGCTGCTCAGGACAAAGAGTGGCGAGCCTACTGTTTGGGTGGGAGATTTCACCCTATTGGCCAAATCGCTCCACCCCCTACCCGAAAAGTGGCACGGGCTCAGTGATGTTGACACGCGATACCGGCAGCGCTACCTGGACCTAATCAGCAACCCTGAGACCAAAGAGACCTTTAAAGTGCGTAGCCAGGTTATTGCCGCCATACGGGAGTTCCTCAACCGGCGCGGATTTTTAGAGGTAGAAACGCCGGTGCTGCAACCTTCGGCCGGGGGCGCTTTAGCCCGCCCCTTCGTTACCCACCACCATACCCTCGACCAGGACTTCTATCTGCGCATTGCCCTTGAACTCCATCTCAAGCGGCTGATTGTAGGTGGCCTGGACAAGGTCTACGAGCTGGGCCGAATCTTCCGCAACGAAGGCATCTCTACCAAGCACAACCCCGAGTTTACCATGCTGGAAAGCTATGAAGCCTATGCCGACTATAATGATGTCATGAATATGCTGGAGGAGATGGTCTCTCAAATCGGTCAACAGGTCCTGGGCACGGATAAGGTCGAGTATGGCGATGCCACCATAGACTTCAAGCCGCCGTGGCGACGCCTTCAATTACACGAGGCAGTGGCAGAATACAGCGGTATAGACTTCGTGCAGTATCCAACTGTCGATTTATTGAGGGCCAAAATGAAGGAAACAGGAGTTGAAGTTGACCCCCAGAAGAACTGGGCGCACCTGGTTGATGAGCTCCTTTCCACCTTCGTCGAGCCCAAACTGATACAGCCCACCTTCCTTTTAGACTATCCGGTGGAAATGTCACCCCTGGCCAAGACAAAAGACGGCCACGAGCGGGTGGTGGAGCGTTTTGAAGCCTTTGCCGGCGGAATGGAGATTGGCAATGCCTTTACCGAGCTCAACGACCCCATCGAGCAAAGGCAGCGCTTCGTTCAGCAGCATGAGGAGAGTAAGACAGAAGGCGAGATAGAGGAAATCATCGACCATGACTTTCTGCTGGCGCTGGAGTATGGTATGCCGCCCACCGGCGGGCTGGGCGTCGGCATTGACCGCCTGGTGATGCTGCTTACCAATAAGCAGTCAATCCGCGAGGTAATCCTTTTCCCCCAACTTAGGGAGAAGCCGTAGAAGGAAGCTAAAATCAACAGATGCCTAAAATAAAGACAAATAATATTGACACTTATTATGAAATTCACGGAGATGGTACTCCTCTGGTATTAATCCATGGCGTAGGCGTGTGTCATAAACTCTGGCAGCCACAGATTGAGCCGTTTTCAAAGCACTTCAGGCTAATCACCTATGATGTACGAGGTCACGGAGAATCCAGCGGCTCTGATGAAAAATACTCGATAAAACTTTTCGCCAGCGATTTGAAGGTTTTATTAGATACCTTAGGCATTACCAAAGCACATCTGTGCGGATTATCCATGGGCGGGCTCATTGCCCAACAGTTTGTCATTGACTATCCCACCATGGTCAACAAACTTATCCTGGCTGGTACATTCTGCCATCTAGGATTTCGTGAGACAATCTTAATTACATTTGCTAGGGCTTTAAATCGAATTGTTTTGACATTTATCAGCATGGAAACAAACGCAAGGATAGGAGCCAAGGGTTCTTTTAAGAAAGAGGAGCAGGAAGAACTGCGTGAATTCTTTGTAAAAGAAGTTGCTAAGATTTCAAAAAAGGAGTACTTCAAGGTTATAGATGCAACCTATTCTTTTGACTCCCTGAAACGTCTGAAGGAGATAATCTCACCCACCCTCATTCTAAATGCGGAGGGAGAAAAATTCGAACGCAAACAGGCTGAAATCCTGCATCGGGAAATTAAAAACTCCAAGAAAGCCCTTATCCTTGATACATTCCATGCATCCAATCTGGAAAAGCCGGATGAATTTAATAGTCTGGTTGTAGAGTTCTTATTGGGAACATAAGTCTATGCTTGGGCTGAGATTTATCCGTGCGAATACCATAGGAGAGTTAAAGAGAGGCGAAGCCTCTCTTCCAAACCTCTTCCCCCTCTCCTTGATAGGAGAGGGGGATTAAGGGGGTGAGGTTGATAAAAAATCTCATGAGGAGCACTTATGCTTGACCTGAAATTTATCCGTGAAAATATAGACCTGGTGCGCCAGGCGGTAGCCAGCCGTCAGGATACCGCCCCCCTGGATGAAATCATAGCGCTGGATACGGAGCGACGGCATAAAATCCTTGAGCTTGAAGACCTGAGGCATACCCGCAAAGAAGCCTCCCGGGAGAGGAAACAGGCTTCACCTGACGAGGGACGAGACTTGCGTGTCCGGATAAAAGGTCTTGAGGAAGAAGTCAGGAACCTGGATAATCAGCTACGAGACCTTCTGCTGCAGGTGCCCAATATCCCCCATCAATCGGTGCCTGAGGGCAAAGATGAAGGTGATAACATAGTGGTGCGCTCCTGGGGAGAGCCTGAATCATATGATTTCTCACCCGCCCCTCACTGGAAACTGGGTGAATCCCTGGGCATTATCGATTTTGTAAGGGGGACCAAGCTCTCCGGCTCCCGATTCTATGTGCTCAAGGGACTGGGTGCCCGCCTGCAAAGAGCCCTCATCTCCTTCATGCTCGACCTCCATAGCGCCGAGCACGGCTATCAAGAGGTATATCCGCCATTTATGGTTAAGAGGGAATGCATGGTAGGCTCAGGCAACCTGCCCAAATTTGCCGATAACCTTTACCACGATGAGCAGGACGACTTCTGGTTTGTGCCTACGGCGGAGGTGCCGATTACCAACCTGCACCGTGATGAAATTATACCGCCGGGAAGCTTACCCTTCTACTACGTTGCCTACACCGCCTGTTTCCGCCGGGAAAAAATGTCCGCCGGCAAAGACACCAGGGGCATAAAACGGGGACACCAGTTTGATAAGGTGGAGCTGTATAAGTTCACCGAGCCGGCCACCTCCGGCCAGGAACTGGAAAAACTGGTCGATGATGCGGAGCAGGTATGCCAGAAATTGGGGCTTCCGTACCGGATAAAGCAGCTTTGCACGGCCGATTTAGGCTTTGCCTCCGCCAAATCCTATGATATTGAAATGTGGGCACCCGGCTGTGGTGAGTGGCTGGAGGTAAGTTCATGCTCCAACTGCGGTGATTTTCAGGCCAGGCGGGCAAGCATCCGCTACCGCCCCACCCCCGATGCCAAGCCCCAATTTGTCCACACCCTCAATGGCTCTGGCCTTGCCCTGCCCCGGGTCCTCATTGCCATCCTAGAAAACTACCAGCAGGCCGACGGCAGCATAATTATCCCTGAAGTCCTACAGCCCTATGTGAGGGAGAAGGTAATTAAGTAAAATCTGGAATAGTTACTCGCCTTACTAAAGAGGCTAAGCTATTGGTTTTTGGTAAGGCATATTAATATATTTGGCAGAGACCGTGCCAAAGGAGGGTCTATTAATTATGAAAAAGGTAAAAACGGCTAAAGATGCCTCTCCCAGAATTATCGAGTTATTGAACCAAGTTTTGAAAGTGGAATATAGCCTGATTATTCACTATCCGCGAATAGCTAGTTATATTGATGACGAAGAAACTAAAGAGACGGCGGTGAGGTTGGGTGAATATTCTACGCGCCATGCTGATGTCGCCGCTAAAGCCATCCGAGAATTGGGAGGGAAACCTATCTGGAATTTTGACCCCTTTCCTGAAGTAGACAGCATAATTCCAATATTCCGTATCCAACTTAATAAGGAAAAACAAGCCCTGAACCTACATACGGAAGCAGCTAATTTGGTCACAAATCCAGTGTTGAGGGATAAATTTACTCAAATGGCCAAAGAGGAGAAGGAACATATTAAGTTAGTGGAGACCATTCTATCTAGGGTGGGCGATAAGCAGGTATTATAATATACCCCAGCAGAAGGAGATAGCAACGTGGCAGAAAGGTATGACGTAAACGTAAAGGTAATATCCCAAGAGGGCACCTGCCCAAATGAGCACAAGGTGGGCGAGGAGTGGGTCTTTGGGGCTAGAACGCCAGAGGGCATATGTCTCTCAGCTTTCAAAACCATACTTCCCAGCGCCCAGGTGCTGATGTTTGGCGGTGTATTTCCCTGGACACCTGACCCTGATGCAACCACGGTTGCCTGTCAGGATGCCAAGAATCCGGTAGTCTTTGAAATAAGGCGGTTGAGGAAGTAGTTATGGGGAAATCACCTATCAAACCAAGTAAGTAGAAGGAGGCAGCAATATGGCCGAAAGGTATGACGTAAGCGTAAAGGTAATATCTCAAAAAGGTACCTGCGTACATGAGCACAAGGTAGGCGATGAATGGGTCTTCGGGACTAAAACCCCGGAGGGTATATGTCTCTCAGCTTTCCAAACTATACTCCCCAACGCCCGTGTGCTGATGCTCGGCGGAACATTTCCCTGGGAACCTGACCCCGATGCCACCACAGTGGCCTGTCAGGATGCTGAAAATCCCGTAGTCTTTGAAATACGGCGGCTGAGGAAGTAGAACGGTTTCCTGGCAGTTTCCATGGAGGGGTGTCCGAGTGGTCTATGGTGACGGTCTTGAAAACCGTTGTACCCGCAAGGGTACCGTGGGTTCGAATCCCACTCCCTCCGCCATTGTATAGCTAATATAAGATAAATAGCCCTCGACTGGATAATTCCAAATCGGGGGCTTTTTCATTTTTGCTAACGGATTGCTAACGCAAGGATAATAACGGGGTAATAATCTCTTTTAATCAAGCCTTATTGACACTTTATTGAACATAGTCAGACCCATCGGATTCAGGTCATATCCATTAACATAGGGTTTAACCAGGATATAGTTTTTACCGAACCATAAAGGTAGAGAGGCTGCATCCTCAACCAGCTTCTGCTCAGCCTGCTGGTACAGCCCCAGGCTCACCTCGCTCTCCAGCTCCACGCCGGCCCTCTTAAGAATGGCATCTACCTCAGGATTGCTATACTCGCCGTAGTTATTATCTACGCCGCTGTAAAACAGGAGTTCAAGAAAATTCTGTGGATGCGGGTAATCCGCCACCCAGCCTATCATAAACATCTCGTCCTTTTCTTCTCTGAGCTTATAAAGGAACTGCAGTGGCTCTAACTGCCTTACCTTTACCTCAACCCCCAGGTTTCGCCGCCACTCCTCAATGATAGCCTCCAACTCCGACGAGATTAGCCCTCCCCATCCCGAAGTAGTAATGGTGATAGGCGGCAAATTAGATACATCACCGTATTTTGAGGCGGCGATTAGCTCCTTTGCTTTATTCACATCATACTTCAGCCCTTTTAGCTCTTCGTTGAAACCGGGCATTCCGGGCGGCAAGATGCCATCCGCCCGCTGCACCATATCCCTGAATACCAGGGAGGCCAGCTTGTCCTTGTCTACAGCCATGGAAAAGGCTCGGCGAATATCGACATCATCAAAGGGCGGCCGGGTAGCATTAAATCCAATGTAGAAAAAGCTCAGTTCGGGGACTACTTCCAGTTCCCGGTAAAAGGGGCCAGCGCTATCGGTGACCTTGTCAATATAACCGAGGCTAACGCCAGTGACATCGATTTCGCCAGTCTCATACAAATTCATCGGCACTCCCGCCAGCAAATGGAAGACAACAGATTTGACCTTGGCCGACTCGCCATAATAAAGCTCGTTCCTTTCCAGGACAAACAGGCTATTTTCATCCCACTGTTGGAGCTTAAACGGCCCGGTGCCGTTTGGGTTGTGCCACCAGTTCGCCCCCAACTCCACATTGGCTCTATCCACGACATAGGCAGTGGGATAGGTCAGCTTGGCCAGGAAATAGGATTTAGGCGCATCTATAGTTAGCTGAAGGGTATAGTCATCAATAACCCTGACTCCGCTGATTTCCTTAGTATCGCCAGCCAGCACTTCCGCCACTCCGACAATATCACCCAGATAAGTGGCGGCCGTCAGCGACCCAGTAGCCGGGTCGCTGGCTCTCTCCCAGGAGTACTTAAAGTCTTCAGCTTTAACCTCCCGGCCATCATGAAACCTGACGTCACGCCGCAGTGAAAAAGTATAGGTCCGGCCGTCACCGCTGACCTCCCACTCCTGAGCTATATCCGGCGCCGGCTCCAGGTTATCATCCAGGCGGACCAGACCGCTGAAAAGCTGGGTTATATACTGGTGGGAGGTAACCTCGCCGGAAACGGCCGGGTCAAGGGTTAAGGGGTCAATGTTATACAGGTTTAGGACAGCCTCTTCATCGAAAGAAGCTGGCGCTGGCTGCGGCGGCTGACAGCCAGCCAGGAGCAGGCTGCCCAGCAGCAAGACTGAAATAAGTGTATATAAGATTTTTTTCATCATTTATAATCGCAACCTTCTATTTACTATATTAACCTCTCCCCCTTTATCCCCCTCATGCAAAGAATACATCTCCATATCATGGAGAGGGGGAACCGATTGTGTAAGAGAGGCTTCGCCTCTCTTTGACTCTCCCTACCCTAAAGTAGTAATCCGGGTGTCCAAGATGGGCTGTCGCCCCTCTTTCTTTACCTCCCCTTCCCCATTGAAGGGGAAGGGGATACAGGGGATAGGGTAGATAAATAATCTTAAAATAACCCTTCCCTTTTCAGGCTCAGGAAAGTCTTATCGCCGATTATAACATGATCCAAGACGTCTATGCCCATAATCTCCCCGGCTTCAGCCAATCTTTTAGTCAGCTTTATGTCATCTTCGGAGGCTTCCGGGTCGCCTGAGGGATGATTATGGACGAAGATAATGGCGGCGGCGCTGGCGGCTATCGCCTCCTTGAATACCTCCCTGGGGTGAACTATGCTGGTATCCAGACTGCCAATCGAAATCTCAGAGACCTTTATTAGCCGGTTCCTGGTATCCAGCAGAAGCGCCAGGAAATGCTCCTTCTTTTTATTCTTTAACCTGCCTCTCATCATAGCCACGATATTCTCCGGCGCCTTCATCAGCGGCTTCTTTCCCACCTCTGAATATGCCTCCAGCCTATTCCCCAGCTCAAAAGCCGCCTTGACCTGAGACGCCTTAGCCAGACCAATCCCCCTCACCTGGTACAGCTCCTCCACCGAAGCCTCGGCAATCCCCTTGAGATTACCAAAGCGGCTTAATAACCGCTGTGCCGTCGTCATTACTGACTCACCGGCAATGCCGCGTCCCAGAATCAGCGCCAGAATCTCCGGTGCGGATAGGGCTTCTGCGCCAAATTTTTGCAGTCTCTCCCTGGGCCGCTCCGAAACGGGCAGGTCATGAATTGTAAACGACTTCTTCACATCCATTTTTTCTCAGCTTGCGGGCACCATAATATAATCCCGCCAAAGACTATTGAGGCCATCCATATCAAAGCCATAAACTTTGTTTAAAGCGGAGTCGTAGCCGCTGCCCTGCCTGAAGATAGTGAGCAGCTCAAGCATCTTCTCCTGCCCATAACTGCTGATAAGGAATTCAACCAGGCTGTGACTCTGGGCATAGGCAAGAGTAGCTTCCTCAGCGTAAGCTGAAAAAGGACTTGACAGGCTGCGCACCGAGATAAGGCTGTTCGCTTCTACCGCGCTCCCGAGATAAGAGGCCAGCGCTGGCTCCAGCGGCCCTTCAGCATACATGGCTAAACCCTCGTTAAGCCATGTTGGCAGGTCATTATAGGGGTTGAGTGTCATTTGATGAACCACCAGGTGAGCCAGCTCATGAGCCATCGCCCTCTTGCCCCAGGCAAGGTTGTTGGGCTCAATGCCAATAGCGATGGTGCCGTACCTGGTAAAAGCCACTCCTCCCGTCCACTCCTGAGGAAAAACCATCGACCCCTGCAAATCCCGGACACTGGCGTAGATATATATCTCAATCGGACTTTCTAGATAGGCGCCGGTATCCTCGGCCAGCCGGGCCATCACCTGTTGAGTGGTTGCCATAAGCTCCCGGGCAAAGGATTCCTCCCCGTTATACCAGTACAGAGTCGCCATGCCCTGAGTGAGACTCTGCCAGGGATAACGCAGGTCATCAAACTGCACTCGAACCGGAGCCGTGGTAATGCTGTCACCCCGGGCATCCTTTACCGTCCACCAGTAGTCAATATTTGAGCCTGGCGGCAGGCCACCCGTTCGCCTCATATCCCATGTCCAGCTAACGTCAACCGCAGTATCAGGCTCAAACACGAGATAGGCTTCGCTCGTTACCCGGGCAAAGCTCACCCGCTCCACGGTGTAGTGGAGACGAATATCGACAACATTGACATCACTGCTGACCGACAAATTCAAGTTTAAACGAGAAGGAAACTCAATTTCAGTTGAGCTGTCCAGTATCTCCAACCCGCCCTGAGCCTGAACCAGCACCGGACTCAGCAAAACCAGAAACAGGCTGGCTACCAAAGCTAATATACTACTCATCTTAATCATACGTCTTCACCTATATTATACCTTAGGTAAGCGATTATAAAGTCATCCAGTTTCCCATCTAACACCTCATCAGGATTACTGGTTTGATGGCTGGTGCGGTGGTCCTTTATCATTTTATAGGGATGAAGGACATAGCTTCTAATCTGATTGCCCCAGCCGGCGGCGATGTGTTCCCCTTTGAGCTTGGCTCTTTCTTCCGCCCGCCTGGTCAATTCCAGTTCCAGAAGGCGGGCCTGAAGGATTTTCAGGGCAATTTCTTTATTCTGAAACTGGGAACGCTCGCTCTGGCAGGTAACTGTCAGCCCGCTGGGCAGGTGTGTAATCCTGACCGCACTGCTCGTCTTCTGCATGTGCTGCCCCCCGGGCCCGCTCGACCTGAATACATCAATCTTTATCTCATCTGGCTCTACCTTAACATCGACATCCGCCTCGGCCTGAGGCATAACCTCTACCAGGGCAAAGGAGGTATGCCGGGCATGGTCAGCATCAAAGGGAGAGAGACGAACCAGGCGATGGACACCATGCTCTGATTTCAGGTAGCCAAAGACATAATCACTGTCAACCTCAATGACCGCACTCTTAATTCCAGCCTCCTCTCCCGGGGACGTATCCAGTATTTGAGCCTGGTAGCCACGCCGTTCAGCCCAGCGCAGGTACATCCTGAGTAACATTCCCGCCCAGTCCTGAGATTCAGTACCTCCGGCCCCGGCATGGATTGCCACGATGGCATTTCGGTCATCATACTCACCCCTGAACGCCATCTCCAGCTCCAGTTCATCGAGGTGCGAAGCTATCTGCTCTACTTCAGACTGAATCTCTGCCTCAAGCGATGTGTCCTCTTCTGCCAAAGCCAGGGCGATTAACTCAATAATCTCAGCCACCTTTTTTTCTGTCTCCCGCCACCTCCACACTACCTTCTTTTGCCCTGCCAACCGGCGCATAATATTCTTTGCCTGGGCCGTATCCGACCAAAAATCAGGCTTTACTGTCTGTTCTTCCAGCCTGGCAATCTCTTTTTCCCTGGCAGCGATGTCAAAGATGCACCAAAGCCATCGCTACTCTGTTTCGCAAGTCCTCTAGTTTGTCCCTTAGCTCCTGCATTTTACGCCTTTATTCCTTTTAGCTGGAAAGTTTCACCTGGTTACTTACCGGCGCCGGCCCAATATTTTCCGGCAGGTTTCCGCCCGCCGCCAGGTGGGCAAGGCGGGTAGGCTCCGGCAACCGATAACCGCGGCAGCACTCAAGCACCCACTGGATAGCAGTCTGGATGTCAACCTTGTGACCTATGGATACATAAACCGGCTTCACACCCTGCCTGGTGCGAAGAGCGGCGGCAATAACCTCATCCCTGTCTATCACCTCAGCATAGCTGCCCGGCTCAGTGCCCGGTGCTTCATAATTACCGCAGAGCAAAGATTTAGCACAGCCAACGGTTGGTGTATCCAAAAAAAGCCCCAGATGAGAGGCAAGTCCCATTCGCCGGGGATGGGCAATCCCCTGGCCATCAACCAAAATAAGGTCAGGGATAGTAGTAAGTCTCTCGCAAGCGGCCAGCGTCAATGGCGATTCCCGGAAAGACAAAAGTCCCGGTACATAGGGGAAATCAAGCTCCCCATTTACGATTTTGGTTTCAACCAGTCTGAGTTCAGGGTATTCTAAGACGACCACTGCCCCGACGGCTACCCCCAGTTCTCTTTTCACCGATATATCTACTCCGGCAATAAAGCGGGGCATGGTGACCTCACTGGTTCTGGCTACCCGCCCTGCCAGCTTCCGCTGTATATCCAGAGCCTCACCTATGCTGACCTGCCAGCTATGCAGTTTTTTTACCCTCACTCCTCGATTATAGCTTCAATGAAGATTTCTGACAACCGCATTTAAATTGATATGATTAAACCTCTCCCCCTTTTATTTTTAGTAACCCTATCCCCTTTATCCCCTTCCCCTAGTAGGGGAAGGGGAATTAGTTATATAAGAGAGGCTTCGCCCCTCTTAAACTCTCCCCATAATATGGATATAAGTTCCTATCGTGACAGGGAAGGGGGCCAGAGGGATAGGTTGTTAGGCAATCTCCTTGAATGCGCTTTATAAACAATTTATAATTAAACACTCCTATTCCTAAACTACTATTGACAGTGGGCCTATTTATCAGGCATAATTTACCTAAACGGGGTTAGGCAAAGATGGTAAAGATTAGATTACGGCGAATGGGCAGTAAAAAGAAGCCGACCTATCGTGTGGTGGTCGCGGATAGTCGCGCCCCCCGCGATGGTGCCTTTATTGCTATTCTAGGGCACTTCAATCCTCTAACCGACCCGGAAACAATAGTTATCGATGAGGAAAAGGCGCTAAGCTGGCTCAGGCAGGGAGCCCAGCCGACAGATACCACTGCCAGACTATTGGCAAAGGTTGGCATTATGGAAAAATTCAAACCACTCAAGGAGAAGACATGAAAGAACTAGTAGAATACATCGCCAAATCAATTGTCAATGCTCCCGATGATGTGGTGGTTACTGAAGAAGAAACAGAGCGTGGCCTGACGCTTAAGCTGCAAGTTAACGATGAGGATAAAGGGAGAATCATTGGCAAGCAGGGCCGGGTGGCTGAAGCTATGCGCACCCTGCTCAGAGTAAAGGCAGCCAAAGCCGGCGAAAGGGCCAACCTCGAAATCATCTAGACCATTCGTCCTAAATCAGTGATGAAAGCGTCCGAGCTGGAATTTATCACCATTGGCCAAATCCTATCTCCCTGGGGCACCAAAGGCAAGCTAAAGGTAGCAGTAGCCACTGATTTTCCACAACGCTTTACCCCCTCGGCAACGGTCTATGTTAATCGCCAGCTTGTCAATATTGAAAGTGCTGAGTGGCGCAAGGGAAAGGTAATCATCAAGCTCAGCAGCGTGGATAATATTGAAGCGGCGCAAGAACTCAGAGGGCAGTCTCTGGAAATACACCACAGTCAGCTCAAAACCCTGCCGGAGGGGCAATACTACCATTTCCAACTTATTGGGCTGGAGGTATGGACCGCCCAGGGTGAGCTATTGGGAAATGTCACTGAGATTCTATCCGCGCAGAGTAACGATAACTATGTAGTCCGTGGCCCCGGAGGGGAGATTCTTATCCCGGCGATTGAGGATACTATAAAATCCGTTGACCTCGATGAGGGACGCATCGTTATTGAA
>SDBV01000973.1_pt1 | contig 42129 bp, 78 predicted proteins | sample 2277081 | NCBI WGS metagenome assembly SDBV01 (sample SAMN10402039, study PRJNA504765) | marine sediment metagenome | isolation source: marine sediment core GS10_PC15, 223 cmbsf | place: Arctic Ocean: Southern Knipovich Ridge | collected 2010
AGATACTGCTTCATGCATTTCAACTGAACAGGGAAGATATTTTGATATTCTTCGAATTACTGTTTTTTTGGCCATTTCATCATAGTGCGTGTTCCAGGGTGAATAAGATGAGGATGCTGATTGTGAAGAATCTCTTATTTTGTCAATTGCATCTTTCCACATTAATTCAAATTGCTTGCCCCCATCTTTTAAATGAACTGCTGCATAAGCACCAATCATTTTTCCTCTGTCTCCTCTTGCAGGAATATGCTTCAACTTTGGATCTAATCCATATTCAAAATTAAGAAAATCTTCTTCATATATCACTTGCGGATTGATTGAAAGAATTTGCCCTGATCTTCTAGCAAGATCCATCAGCCCGCGATATCCAATAATTAACGTACATTCTGTAATCGATTTTTTTCTATTTTTGAAAGGAATTAAATAAGCATGACCTAAATTGTTGCCTGGCTCCAATCCCAATTGAGAACATTGCACGATGCATCCCAGCAATGATTTTATCTCGCACTCTTCAAGCATAGGATTAGTTCTGAATTCTGTAAGAAGTACACGACACATTCTATCCGCTGTCAGATGTTTCGGCAGCGCAAGCGCTATTTGCTTCTTAAATGAAACATCGCTAAGTAATTGCTTGACAGTTTTTTCTTTTGGTGCAGTTTGCGCGACTTGTGTTTTTGTATTGATTTCTGTTTTCTCAGTCATTTTATTTGATTCCTTTTGATAAAAATCTTCGGGTTTTATTTTCTTTTAAAAATTTGCTATAAACATCAGGATAAATGCTTTTAAATTCCTTTTGTTGAAATCTATCTGATGATTGATTTTTCCATGTGCAAAGTGTTGCGCCGGAATTATCAACTAATGTTTCAGCGTCATTCATGAAGTTCATGATTTTTAATTCTTTATCATCATATGCTTTTTCAGATTCTTTCTTTAGTTTTTTTGCCTCCATCATATCGTAATATACATCTAAAATTTCATTGTCTGCAACGCTTATTGATCCTTCTTCTGCATGACGATAAAGACTTTTTGCTTCATCGATGCTAACCGGCATTGGAGGCTCTCTTTTCAGCACATTGTTTTCCCAGAAATCAACAAGTTTTTCTTCGATTTGTTTTTCAAGTTTTTCATCTTTAATATATTGATATATTTTAAAGTCATTTCCGCCAAACAGTACGGCTATATAAACAAATTCAACTTTGAAAATGTTGGAATAATGGGCTACCTGCATTAAATAAGAAGCAGGAATGTCGGCTGATCCTTCTTCGCCCCACGATGATTTTACATATTCAGAAGCGCATTTACATTCCAAAATGTCAGTTATAACTCCATCATTTTTAGATTCAATAACGCCATCAACATGCGCCGCAAGAAAAGGATATTTTTCTTGATATTTTATGGGATGTGACTTCACGCTAATTGTAGTTTGTTCCATAAACTTTTTTGTGATAAGTGGCTCAATCTCTCTTCCCCAATACATAAATTCATTGTCACAATCTTCGTTTTCTCGCAAACCCGTTTTCTCGTAAAAGACATCGAGCGGAGTTCGCCATTTATTTAAGCCTAAAATTGCGCCAACATCACTGCCACCAATGTATTTTGTTCTATCTTCCATTATGTACTCTCCTTCATGCTCGTCAAATAGAGATTAATTTCAGATAATTTGCATTCAATTAAATCTATTTTTTCATTGGTGCTTAAAAGTTTACGCCATTTAAAAGTAAAAGGAGGGGATTCTTTCTTAATCAAGCAATCGTTATCGAGGTCGAATCCTTTAGGAATATCTACCTGATAGCCGCAATCGTCATCGTAAAAAAGGCCATATGTTTCGTCATAAAATGCACACGTGAGACCTTCTCTGTGAATTTTTTTAACCTCCGTGCTGCCATAAATCCACGAAACATCTAACAAAAACAAAAACTTTTGAAGTTCTCTGCTCTGCTTCTCGTCTTTAACTCTAAACTTCAGCGGTGTTTTGGACTCAACTAATTTTTTAAGATTCGGCCACTTGCATTCTTCGATGAGATAGTCGTTAATGATGTCGAATTCTTTTCCTTCCTTCTTTGAAAAACAACACCAATCATGATTACGAACGCAAATTGACATACTATACTTTTCAAAATCATCAATACTTGAGAATAAGTAAAAAGCCTCCCCTCCCTCAGCAAGAATATCCTTGTCTAAATAATCAAAAGTTTCGCCTTTTAAAAAAACGTCTAAAGCATACATAAATTCCCGCAACTCTTTAAATTGTTTCTCGTTTTTAATCCTAAATTTTAAAGGCACTTTATCTTTAACTAACTGTTTTAACTTTTCTGATCTCATTCGTTTTCTCCTATTATATATTTCCAGACTCTAAATTATCGCGAGGTGATCTGATTCCTTGAAGAGCACTATATGATACATATCTAGGATCATCATCTTTAGTAAAATTATCAATAAATTTTTGATCTACACTCTTATGTGAAATTATATCAATAAATTTTTCATTAAAAATAATATGAAGTTTTTTTAAATAATTTTCTTTTTCTTCAATATTATTAAATTCATACCAAAGCCAAACACATTCATCTAACGTACTTGGTATCCAAGCACTGCGTTTAATTTCTTTTGGTCTAATAATGTTTTCTAATTCACAAGGAATAATTTCAAAATCTTGTACACAAGTTTGCAGATGTAAAATAAAAGTTACGGTGTTTTCTAATATCATAAGTTTCCTACACACTGTTAATGTCACGCGCACGCTCTCTATCGTCAAGCATAACGTTTGTTTCGTCGTCAGTTTTCGACTTTCTTTCTCTGCGATATTGTTCAGCGATATCGATATAGTGAACTCTCAAATAATCTGCTGTATGATCTGCAATAATTTTAGCTATGTTTATCTTCATTTGCATTATCCTTTTCGTCTTGAATCCGTTGATAAATCTCTTTACGATGAACGGGGATTTCTTTTGGCGCATTTATTCCGATTCGCACTTGATTGCCTTTGATGCCGAGAACCGTCACTAAAATATCATCTCCTATGACCAACGTTTCCCCAACTCTTCTTACCAAAATTAACATAAAACTCTCCTTTTATTATGTTGATATCGATCAAAAATAAGTATAATAGATCAAATAAAAATTGTCAACCTAATTTTACAAATTATTTGAAAATATCTTTGTATTGCGGATTAATTTGAGCTATATCAAGTTTTACTCGATGCTTGCGCGAGAATTTGTATAGTTTAACAGCCATTTCCTCCGACAATCGCGTATTAAGTTTGACATTAATTAGATTGTAAAGTGTCGTATGAGAAACACCCATTTGTATTGCAACTTTTCTCGGGCCGCCGAATTTGTATATAAATTTTTCTAAAATCGCTTTGTTGTGTGTTGATTTTTTCATACAGCTATTCTAGTCAATTTCGAACAACAAATCAAGGGATGTCAAATAATTTGTAAAATTAGGTTGACAAATCAATGAAAGTATTATAAATTCGCATATATTTTATGGATGGGCGGCGCAGACGGTGAGGCGCGGCTGACTGTAAATCAGTTACTTCGGTTGAGTTGGTTCGATTCCATCCTCATCCACCATAATTTAATTCATAAATATTTTATATGATAAGAGGTAATAATGAACGATGAAATAAAAATGCAATTGACTGCGCTTGTTGAGTTTGATGAATTCAAAACAAAAATGCTTGAATTTCGAAAACGATATGATGATATTGTGTATGATTTAAATGATAAGTCGCAGGAAAAACAAGCAAAATCTGATAGATTTTCGATCGGTCAAGTTATAAGTGCTTTAGATAAGCGACATAAAGAAATTAAAGCACCGCTTGCAGAGAGGGTTTCTTTAATTGATGATGAGCGGAAGCGTATCAAAGATGAATTACTTATCATACAAAATAAAATCAAATCGCAAATTGAGGATCACACTAATAAGATTGCGGAGCATGAAGCAATGCTTCAAGATAAAGTTAACGATATTTTAGCTTATCAACGCACCGATAAATTTACAAACGAAAGTTCATGCGTTTTAAAGCAAGTATTAGATAGTGTGAGATTTATCATTGTAGACGAGTCGTTTGAACATAGACAGGGTGAGGCACAGCAAGCAAAAGATCGCGCTGTGTGCAAATTTCAATCGTTATACGATGAGAAAGTAAAATTCGAAAAACAAGAAGAAGAATTGGAGTTATTGCGTAAAGAAAAAGAAGAACGAGAAAGATCGGACGCAAAAAGAATTTTTGAGGACGCTCAAAAAGAACTCGCTAAAGAATTCGTCAAGGAGCGCTATAAAAACGCCCAGCTTGAAATAGAAGCAGGAAAGGAAAGGGAGTGCAAACATGCCGAGGAACTAGAAAGAGCAAAGCAAGAAGCGGCTGAGGAAGCTCTCCAGAAAGAACGCGCTAAAGTTGACAAAGAACAGCGAGAGGCTCAGGAGAAAATTGAAGCTGAGCAGAAAGCAAAAGATATTGAAAAAGCACATATAGATCATCGAAAAAATATAGAAGAAGAGGTGGTTTATAGTTTTGATCAACTCTTCAGAGAGTATTTTAAGGTTAAAGTTCTTACTAATTCTGCAGCACTTCAACTAATCGACGCTATCAAAGACGGTAAAATAAAACATTTGCAAATAATATACTAAATAAGGGAGAAAAATGACTGCAATTAATCTGAACGATCAAATCAAAAAAATCATAGACACTTGGTATGCTAAATTTCCAGAAAAATTCAATGATAATCGAAGTATTTTAAAATGGGCCAAGGAGTTTCCGGCTGCGAAATTAATCACTATTGTTAATAACAAATCATGTGCTAAAATTAAACAAGAATTTTTAAAAATATACGAAAAAGATATGTTGATTCACGTTAACAATCTCAAAAATTATGAAAAAGATGTTATTTTTCGTCAATCTACTCTGCTTGCGCAACTCGGAAAAACTAATTTGCGAGCAGATGTGATTGAAAAGAAAATAAAAGAGTTAGAGATAAAAAATAAGGAGTTGACGCGTGGGTAAAAAATGCAGCAATAAGTCTCCGTCTGACGAAGCATATAAATCCGAAGGACGGTGCATGAAAAATAAAGAACGAAAGCGTTTGAAAGAAGAAAATAAACGAGTTAAAAAGCTTAGACAGATTGAGCGTAGAAATAGTATTGTTGTAAGCGATAAAAATACAACATGTCAAGTTGTTGATATGACTGATAATGACAGTTGTCATTGGGAAGTTAGTGATGTCGAGGAGAAATAATTATGGATGAGGGCGAAATTGAAAAGATGTTAACTAAAACTTTCGAAAAAGTTTTATCTGAATTGTTGGAAGAAATGCACGCTGCATTTTTAAAAACAATGTGTATGATAATGTGGACTTATAGAAATGCTTATATGGGCAGTCTTGTTAACACCAAAAAGGAATAAACTATGGATGATCTAATTGCCATAATTATGTTGTTTGTAATTGGTATTTCAGTAGGTGGTGTTTCACATAGTATAAACAATGTTAATTTAAGTTTGAAAAAAATTATTAATATTGAGAAAACGATTAACAAGATTAAATTCGAAGAGGACTAGCTATGGATGAGATAAGAAAAAATTTAATAGAATTAGTGCGACATATTAAAGAAGTTTCCGACGAAGATCTTGCCGAGTTTCTTATTTCATGTGTTGACGGTCTTCCTTCGATCTATTTCGATGAAGAAGAGGACTAAGCTATGGATGAGAAGTGCGAGAATTGTAAATTTTATTTAGACAACAACAATGATCGAATGGATTCTAAATGCCGCCGATATCCTCCCATTAAATGCGGGATAAGTATTAGCGACGCCTGGAAGGTTTTTGCTTCAACACGATATAACTATTGGTGCGGGGAATTTAAAGATAAGGACTGAGCTATGGATGAGAGGTGCGAGAATTGTAAAAAACTTGAAGATAAATTCAAGACTCTTGAAAAGAAATACGAGGATATGTCTTGCTCCGTATTATCTTTTATTCAGGAAACATGTGGCGCCGAAAGTACACTGCAAACTTCCAGAGAAGAACTTCAAGAAAAATTTCCTGAAGAATTTGAAGATTTATACTAATGCCGATAAGTGTTGTTATCGGATATAGAGATAAAAGTGATGGACATATATACAGAAATACAGACTAAACGAAAAGAATTTTGTGATAAATTTAACGGGAAGTTTCCTAATGCAATTTTTATGAATAAAATTGGCTTACGAGAACTTTACGACAACAATACATTACCCAAAACACTGGGGTTTTTAAGCCCATCCGATTTAATAGGATCTGAAGTTGTATTGATGAAAATTTACGAATGTGATTATTGTGAAAAGTTTTTTGTTGGATTGATTATAAGATAGAATAATATTTATTAGGGTGGTTAAGTAGGTTTGCTGGCCAGCAACTATTGACAACTCTTGGTGATAGTAGAAGGTTCGATTCTTCTGGCTTAATCATCCTAATAAATATTATTAAGCTAAAAGACAACTAACCGGAGGGGTGATGAGTGAACTTATTATAGCGGGAATTATAGTGATAAAAGTGGAGGATGAATCTCCTATTGCATATACTGATTTTCTTTATGAAAAAATAAAAGAACTTATGATAGAAAATTCTATTTTACAAATAGATGTGAAACTTATTAAGCGAGACAACTAACGAGAGGGCTATGAAAGAATATTTTTATGCTGCAATGTGTATGATTGGAATTGTTGGAATGTTTTTGTTTATGTATTTTGCACATTGGTTAAAATGATGTTACCGAAGATAATTTTTTTTAATAATAGGAGAAAGAAATGTTTTATAGAACACGAAGAGAAGATCAACTACAAAATCAAAGCAAACGTTATGAAGCGTTGATTGTGCAAGTCTCATTGCTAAGATCAGTATATATTCGAGAGTATGGAGATGAACCTAACAAGGTTTATTTGCAAAAAGAGGATTTAGACTTTGTAGAATCTTATCATGTAATTTTACAGGTAATAGGAAAACTTCATGAAAAATCGACTAATGAGTTGTTGGGTATGAAGTTAAACTGTGGCTCACAAATTGAAGTAGCATCTTCAAAACGTGAGAAAATAAATTGGATGTCTTTCATGAGAAGAAATACAACGTGAGAAAATCATTGTGATTGATCATAGAATTTATACAAAAAAAAGAGTGTTTAAAAAAAAACCGGAGTATCTAAAATGTTTAGAGCTTTTTGATATAAAAATAACTCTCACACTAGATGAATTTATTGTGCTTCATAAACAAAAATTTGGGTATATGATTACTCGCGCACAAGCACAAGCAAGATTGGGTAAATTAAGGAGGAGAACTTATATTAGGAACGCCGGACTGAGAGTTTATAAAAAAATAACGGATCTTGAGAACGAAAAAACAGATGAGTTTTACAAATGAAAAAATATTTGATGTTTTTGTATAGGTTTTTTGTTTTGCAAGGATTTTTGATAGCTATTTTAGCTTATGAAATCGATATTGCAATCAAATCAAATTCGGAAAGTATTAAAATATTTGCTGCGATATCTTTAGCTCTAGTAATTGTTCTTTTGGTAAAGCTAAGCATCTTAGCATTCGAAATATTATTTTTAGATATTAAAATCGAAAAACTGAACAAACAAATAAAAAAACTAAAAAATGATTAAGTTTTCCTCAGTATATCTCTGATCTCTTTCATAAACTTTTCTGCTGTTTCTACTGACGATCTTCTTCCGTGTTTAATTTTAGCGAACTCTTTATGATACGGAAATTGGATTACATTTGAGCCAATATATTTAAGCAGGTGTGCTGGTTTTGGGAAAAACATCCCTTCTTTGATGTTTTTTTTGTGAGATTTTATTGCCGAAAGTATCGACAAAATATCATAATCTTTAAAAATGTCGAGGTAATCTTCAAGCTCTTGCTCGTCTGACTCGTGACTAAAAAATGTACTCAGCTCTGAGAATATTTTAACTAACGCGATTCTTGCTGACATTATAAATCCTCCAGTTTTTCGTGTTCAAGTGTTGGCTTGATCATTCTTGCCGCAGTCCGTTCGTTTTTTTCGCGAAGTAGCTCTTTTTTTGACTTTTTGACGAACTCAACCTTTCCTTTCGAGTTGTTTATAAATCGTTCAATGTTTGAGGAGTTTCTTAAGATAAGCTCGATATCGTCAAAAATCTCATATCGATCGTTGTCGCCCATGTTGTGAGCAGTCATGACGCAGCCCCTGACAGCGTCCATCAGCTCTTCTTTGCTATACCCTAGTCCCAGTGCTTTTTTTATCTTTTGTCGTCTCTTGTCGTCTAATTTTGCTTTTGGGTGATTCATAGTGGCTTTCCAGAAGTCGAAGACTTCACATATATCTTTCTTAATATCATTAACACTATCACTAACACTAACACTAACACTAACACTATCACTATCGGCTACGTTTGCTAAGCAAACTTGGCTTTTGCTAGCTTTTGCTAGCTTTTGCTTGCTTTTGCTAGCTTTTGCTAGCTTTTGCTTGCTTTTGCTAGCTTTTGCTAAACCACCCTTTTTGCCAAGCTGGGTACGGGTTTCAACGATTTTTAAGTATTTTTCATTGTCTCTATCTAGATGATTTTTAATGCCAAAAAAAGCCATCTCAACTCCAAAATCAAGTTCAATAAGTTCGCCGGTTGAGGAATATTTGACAATCGCTTTTAATAATTGACCAGCCTGCTCGTCAGTCAATTTATCGATGATATTCATTTGATCGTGATAAAGAAGAAAACTATTTTTCATCGAAAATTCCTTTTCTATCCGCTTGACATAATAAAATATTATTATATAATATTTGTCTAATTAATCAAACATCTATCGAGCGGATTATGAAAAAAACAAACAAAGCAGAAAAATTGATCACAATTCAGGTGATGTTGCCGGAGGAAACAGTTAAAACGCTAAGGCAGCATCTTAAGAAAATAAGACTACCGTTAAGCCCCTATCTTAGAGATAAAATTATAAAAATTACAAAAAACATCAACCTTGACAAAAATTGCTCAATTAATTGATTATATTTTAAATAGGATTACACTAATATCGTCGTGTCATAACAATAATTATAAGCGACCTCTTTACAAGATACAACTATGAAAATAATTCTAGCGTCAATAGATAAGATAAAGCCTTATCATTCTAACCCGCGAAGCATCTCAGATATTGCTGTTGAAAAAGTTGCAAATAGCATCAAAAATTTTGGCTGGAGGCAACCCATCGTTGTTGATAAAGACTATGTGATAATTGTCGGTCACACTAGATTATTTGCTGCTAGAAAACTTAAATTATCTGTAGTTCCTGTCACGATTGCAGACGATCTTAATGCGCAAGAAACAAAAGCCTACAGAATTGCAGATAATAGAACAGGTCAGGAAACAGATTGGCTTGATGACTTTCTAAAAACTGAAATTATGAAGCTTAATGAAAGCGGGTTTGATATTTCATTGACCGGATTTGATAGCGACGAACTAAATAAAATCATAAATCTTGATCCGATTAATTCGATTGACGATATTAATGAAATTGTAGATTTTGGAGAATCAGTTAATTTTATCATAAAATGCAAAGATCTTGGTGAGTTTGAGAAAATACAAGCATTTTTTAAAGTTGACGCTAAAGAAATAAGCGGACAAACCTTTATAAATAAAGTAGTAAAAAAATGAGTCGTATTGCAATTTTAGAAGTTTATTCTAACGAAAAGTTTGACATAAAAAAAGCTATCGACGCGCATCTAAGAAACTCGATAAGAATTAGAGATATATTGGGATGCGATTTACTTGTAACCACAAGCGATTACGTTAATGCGCTAGATAAGAATTATGATTGTCTGATTCTTGGATATGCCACCAGATACGCTCCTTTTCAGCTTATAAAAAAACTAATCGAAAAGAACCCAAACGCGAAAAAAATAGTGATTTCAAACGAATATAATATTTGCCCTACTGTAGGAGGTTTTAACCCTTTTTACTTAATTTCAAATTATGAAAATATTCCTTTTAGCAAAAAAAGCATTCAGAAACATTTTTACATAAATCTGAATATTTTAATTTTCAATTATAACAAATCAAAAGAAATTACATGCCCCAAAAAATATGAATGCATATATTATGGAACATTCAGAAAAAATCGAAAAAAATACTTCAAAGAGTATCTGCAAAAAGGAATATATTTAAGCACTTCAACAAAGAATATGAAGCAATTCAAGCATATTGGGTGCAATCCAAATTATCTTGACAAGTTCAGTTGGATAAAAAACAAGGAAACTCTTAGAAATTTTAAATACGCTCTTTATATCGAGGATGATTATTCTCATCTAAACTATAATTCCTTGGCGAATCGTTTTTACGAATCTGTTATGTGTCAAACTGTGGTATTTTTTGACACTAATTGCAGATCTACGATTGAAATTAGCGGTTTGGCTTTGGACGAATTTTTCTTTGTAAAAGGATACGATGATCTGATCGAGAAAATTCAACAAAGCAATTATTTGGATCTATATGAAAAACAAAAACATTTTATAGATTTTTGTATCGACGAGAAGAACTCGGACGAGCAAAAATTAATAGAAACAATTAACAAAATTATTCAACTTTAAAAATTCAAACAAACAATCCATAGTATTTTGTTGCAACATAGTATAATATATTATATTAAATCAGCGCATGTTCATAACAATTGTATTAATTTAACACAGTTTTGAAATTAATCAATCTTTTTACTTGCGTAACTGCTCCGCATGAACTATACTATAGTTGTAAGTTAGTAAATATCAAGGAGAACGACATGGAAAAATTTATTGAAACAAGATATATCGCAGACATTTTATCAGCAAAAAAAGAGCTTGAAGGAAAAGATGGTAATTTAATTGCAAAGAACCTATTAAGCGTAGAAAGTGACTATTCCGACGCTCGTAGTTTTCTTTTCAGTCTCGGAGAGGATCGTTTAAATGAAAAATATCCGCCGGAGGATTCAAAAGATTGGAGCGAAGATAGATGGCGCGATGAAAATTCCTCGAGATGCGTAAAAATTACAGAAGCAACCCTGAAAATAAAAGTTTCAGAATTAAGCGCGCATCTTGATGAGTTAGAGGCTACAAGACGCAGAATATACGGAAAAAATTAAGGAGAACGACATGGGCGAATATTTAATACACAAAGGTACAGAGATAAAAATAGGAACGTGTGAAAATCTTTATTATGCACGATATCAAGATATAGCCGACCATCTGGGCGAGCTTAAAAAAGGAATGGACGGCACGCCAGAGGAATATATCAAAGAATCAGCACAGAGCCGCTTTCGATTTCCTTTTCCAGACGAAGATAGTACGGGCATAGGTAATTATGAAGAACATGACCGGGGAATTTTGTTTGAGCTACCATTGGAATTTATGCATCAAATAGAGCACAGAAAAATTTCAACACAAATCACAACAGTAAACGGATGCTACAAAGAAACCGTTCAAGTTTTATGCCCGGCGGATAAAACAAAAGAAAATAAATTTGTAAACATTAAAAGTTGGAACCGACCAGACGGCGGCTATCCAGTCATCCCAGTTTATTTAAAACAGCAAAAAATATACGACGGCAGATTACTTGTGATATGTGAGTGTGCGTGGTGTGGGACAAGATTCAATACTCCCGCTGAATTTCTTGATGTTTTCATAGCAGCTTTTAAGAAATACTATTGTCAATGTGAGGAAAGCGACAAAGAAAAATATAATTTTTATTGGGAAATTGAGGAAAGAATTCTAGCCGGTTATGAAATGACAATATAAATACTAACACTTAAGGAGAAACACATGCCATATATTAGCACAGACGAAGTAAAAGTAATCAGAAACGAAATTAAGAAAGAATTCCCAGGCTTTAAGTTTTCAATAAAAAAACATCATTGGTGTGGGGTAAATGTACGTATTTTAAAAGGAAGTCTTAATTTTAAACCGGGCGAACATGTGAATGAATATTACATTGAAGAACACTGGAAAGATAAGCCAGCTCAAAAAGAAATGCTGCTAAAGTTAAGGGACATTATCACAAAAAAGCATATTGATTGCGTGCATGAAGATTCAGACTATGGATCAATACCAAACTTTTATTACGGAATTTTTATCGGTGATTATCAGAAGCCATATTTACAAATTTAAGGGGAACGACATGAACATGGAAAAAAATGCAAAAAGATTTAGCGACGTAGAATTAGCTGATCTTTTAGATAAACCAAAAGATTTCATTGCAAGTATTGATGCGCAAGTGTTTACTAAAACTGGTTATGAAACAATATCTTCACTTCCTCCGTATGAGTCGGCGCTATTTTTTTCAATAGCAATGGTTCTATTAAATAAAGATGCACCAAAAAAATTCAAACAAGAGACGCAACATTTGCTCGAATGTGCGTTGAATGCAATTAATGTCACATTTTTTGAAAGTAATTCAAATTCGGGCAGCGATCTTTATAAAAGTTGGATGAAAACGCTCTACAAATCGCACTTAATTATAATAAAGCCCAGGAGTCTATCATGAAAAAATTAATCGTCAGTTTTTCAGAGAAATTTTTTAATCAAAACAAAAGCTGTCTTGATATTGCTTGCGAACTTACAGCTTTAAGAAGACGACTTGAAAATCGATATCCGAACACAGTTATAAAAATACAAGCAGTCGATAGCCAGTCAAGAAAATATTTAACGTATTCATCAAAGAAGAAAGTTAATAAAAACCAACAATAATGCTTGCGTTTCTGTTACGCATCATATACAATGTATTTGTGAGTTGATAAATACTAACAAGAAATAAAATTGTTACGGAAACAACAGTCCTCGTTTGTCAGCTCGCACAGATTTTTAAATTAGTTAAGGAGAACGACATGAGATTAGATTTAACAAAACTAAAGATTAATGACAAAGTATTGCTTTGTCGCAACAACAACGCTTGTAACTGCATCAGCGAACAAACATTTGTAACGAGAATCACAAAGACAAAAATAATAGTAAAAGTAAATCGACAACACACGAAAGAACAATATTTCAGAAAAAGTGACGGGCGAGACATGGGTCCTACAACTATAAATGTATATTATCTTAGAGCAATTTAACTAAGGAGAACGACATGCATAGAAAAACCAAATATTTCGATTATTTGAAAAAATTATATATATTAAAATGTAAGGCTATTTACTTCGAGCTTCAAAAAATCAGAGATAAATATCTAAAGTTAAACTTAAGCTTTGAAGAAGCAGATAAATTAGCTTACCAAGACACGGATTATTTGCGCGATAGAATTCACGCAATGCCTTCCACAAAAATGTTCTGGGAACAGAATAATTTAAAACGCATAAAAAGGAGATATTGATCATGGGTGAGTATGTAAAATTTAAGGGCGATCGAATTAAGTTAGGCACATGCGAAAGTCTGTATTATACAACTTATCAAAAGTTAAAAGATAATGTAGAGTTGATGGAATGTGATGGCGATGCCGATCCCAAGGAGTATTTGGATCAACAGCATGGATGGCTATATCGATTTCCATTTCCCGATGAAGATCATTTAACTTGCGGCGAATACGATCAGCACGATAAGAGTTTATTGTTTACGATTCCGCGTAGTTTTTTTGGCGGAGCAAGACACAGTGATTGCAATCTTCCGCTTGATTATGAAGGTAAATGGAAAAGAAATATAAATATGAAATGCCCGGCCAGCAATGATGGGCCACAATATTATGAAAAACGAAATTTAAAAGAAAGCGATATTGTTCCGGTAGTGCTTATTCAACAAGTACAATCAAACAATCAATTACAATCAGTTTTTCAATGCGGATGGTGTAGCGCAAAATTTTCACCCGATAATGAATGTGAAGCCAACCAACTCATAGAACACATAAAAAAATATGCCAAACACCAGGATGATTCCAAAATAGAATATTACGACGAAGTGTGTCGTAGAATTTTGTCAGGATATGCAATAAATGATGATCAAGATAAGATAAAAACAATAGAGAGTAAATCATGAAAAAACAAATTAAAAATTTCGCTTGCCCGTTTTGTAATAAGAAAATTATAGATAAGCTGATAGTTTCAGCAGCGGCTAAAATAAACGGAAGAAAGGCAGTTCACAAACTGACATCAGAAGAAGCTAGCCATCTGGCAAAACTTAAATGGGCAAAATGGAGGAAGGAAAGAAATGGGTAAATTTGAATACTGTGTAACAAGTTTTTTGATAGGCATGATCATTGCATCAGCTTTTTTATGTATTTATTACTTGCCAAACCAATCAAGCAAAAACAAATACTCAGACAGCCATTTGATTTGTTCTTATTCTAAGACCAATTCTAATGTTTTGATTTGTAAAATAAATGGAGCAAACAAGTGAATAAAATAATTAAAAGAATACTTTGGCGTATGCTAAAAATTTACGGGTCATGTGATTTCTATTTTTACAAGTATGGTATTGGCGGACGCACTGGTAAGCGATATCATTGGGCTTTTCGCGCTATGACTAATTACTTGCACATAAATTGGTATGGAAAAGAATGCTGTCCGCTTTTTATAGAGGTTGGGCGATTTCCGTTTTGATAATTTAAAGGAGAAGGTTGTGAAAAGAATTTTTGGTATGTATTTTGGCATTAAATATACGTATTATGTTAATTGCATTATTCATCGCAAAATTAATAGTTTTGAGAAAAATGAAAAAAATGAACTAGAAATACAAGATAATCTAGTTCCATCTAACTATGACGGCGAGGCTCAATCTGTAAGTTTTATTAGTAATTGTTATGTTCATACATTAAAGAAAATTGAAAGCAAAAATGATGTCAATATTATTGAGACTAATATTAGACAAGACACACAATCACAAAGAATAGCAATAACTAATTTTATTTTATTAACAAAAAAGATTTTTATGTTTAAAGCTTTTAAACAAATGAATAAAATGGTCGATCAAAATGTAGATATGACGACATAATTATAATAGACTGCGTATGTAAATTTTTATAAAAATCAACTAAAGAGGAAAACGAAATGAGCGAATATATTAATATTAAATTCCAGTCTGGCCCCATCAGGCAAAAGGATACCGAAGGCAAACTTAATGGCGTAAACGGCTGTCAGATCGAGGATGTCATTGATGTTCTTGTGAGCAGACTTGAAGAGTTTCAAAAGAGTGATTTTGCATGTACTGAGAATGCACAAGCAATAAGAAATCTTGGTGAGGCAAAACACTGTTTAGAAGCACGCACTAACAGGCGACAACTTGCAGGTGTCGAGGGAATGGATAAACTTGCTAAGGGCGATGCGAATTTTAAATAAAGGAGAAATTTATGGGAGTTTTATCAACATTAGGCTTAATTTTTATTGTACTAAAATTATGTCATTTTATTGCTTGGAGCTGGTGGCTTATTTTAATGCCGTTTTTTGCTATTCCTGTTGTGATTTTTGGAATGATTGCTATACCGGTTTCAGTTACAATTTTCGTTGCTTTTGTAGTCTGGATAGTTTCACTTTTTTATAAATGAGGAGAATTTTGTGTCACATTGGTTAGTGTATTGGGTTTTGATGTTGGATGGCGTGAATAAAATTTTAGGAATTTCTATTACTATGTTTTTTGTTATGATTATCATTGCCGGAATATGCGCTATGATAGGTAATTGTGATCATGTTCCCAGTCTTATTAAATTCTCTAAAGCATTGTTAAAAATATTTGTACCGTTGATATTTTTATTCTTAATTTTATTTGCTTTAATCCCAACCACAAAACAAATGGCAGCAATCTATCTCATCCCTCAGATCGCATCTAACAAAGACATCAAGCAGTTACCGCCAAAGCTGTCTAAGCTTGCTTTGGAGTATGTTAACAAAGAATTGAATTTGGAGGAGAAGAAATTATGAAAAAAAGCGATTTAATGGTCGTAGGAGAAATTAATTCTTATGGAAATACGCACATATCGATTGAAAGAGAAACCAATCTGCATAGAATAATTAAGGAACTTATGATTCAACATTGCATTAGAAAAATTGATTGTTCATTAGTTCCCTCTCATTTTGAATTTGAATCTTCCCCCGAATCTGTTCTGAATGAGTCCATAGAAGATGACAGACAAGAGGACATTCGAGATCAGTATATTGATGCCTTGGATATAACTTATCAATGCGCTAATCGTTTGAAGAGATCCTGTATTTATAGAGTTGACGAGTTATTAAGAAAAACAGAATTTACTCTGATGCGGGTTAGGGGAATCGGCGAAAAATCATTGATAGAAATAAAAAAAGCCCTTTCATTTCACGATTTAACGTTAAGAAAGGAGATGCGTGATGAATAAATCAAAAAAATCTTGGCTTGATGTTCTTGACACACATTGTCAAAAATTAAGAGATGAAATTTATGGTTTAGAAAAAGAAAGAAAAATAATTTGTGAATTAAATGAAATAATTCAAGTCGACGGAGATAATTATAATCTTCATCATCTTGAATATACATCTATGGACAATGACATTCTTGTTGTTTATAAGCGTAAGGGAAGGCACGAAATTAATAAAATTATTAAATTAAACGATAAATTTGTATGTTAACAAAAAATAAACAAAACTCAGAACAATTAATAAACAAAGGTCTGCTTTGTCCGTACTGCTTGAATCTGACTGAGTACGTGGATTCATCGATAATATATGGAAAAAGCTATGGCATGATTTACTTATGCAAGCGTTGTGATGCTTACGTTGGCGTTCATCGAGGGACATCTAAAGCATTAGGTAGATTGGCAGATAAAAAATTACGACACTGGAAAAAAGAAGCACATAAGTATTTCGACAATATATGGATGAGAAAGAAATGTTCTGGAGCAAGAGTTCAAGGCTACAAATGGTTGACTTGTGAACTCGATATTCAAGAGTCCCTTTGTCATATCGGTATGTTTGATATTGATAGATGCAAAAAAGCCGTTGAGATTTGCAGGCCGTATTACAAAGAAATCGATGATAAAGCGAGAGAGGAATTGTAGATGAAAAATAAAGGAATTTGCGGCATTGGATGCATCGGAATGAAAAACGATATGAATTATGGAACCTTATTTCGATCTGCTCAGATTTTTAATGCTGATTTTTTGTTTTTGATAGGCGAGAGATTTAAAAAACAATCTTCTGATACAATGCATAGTTGGAAGCATATGCCAGTGTATAGTTTTGTGGACTTTGAAGATTTCGACAAACACAGACCTTTCAATTGTGAGCTAATCGGAATTGAGATGTGTGAACGATCTAAGCCAATATCAGAATTTAAACATCCCAAGCAAGCTATTTATTTACTAGGGGCGGAAGATAACGGCATTTCGGAAAGTGTATTGTCAGAGTGTCAACAAAGAATATATTTGTCAGGAGAAAGAAGTTTAAATGTAGCTGTCGCAGGAAGTTTTGTTTTGTTTGATAGATTTAATCAGTTTGATGAGAGGTAAAATATGAGTGAAAACAAATCATCATGGGAAGACTATTACAAAGACAGAAACTGTCCCGAATATCTAGCTTATTTCAAAAAAGAATATGGCGGGTTTATTGATATTCTGTTATCCAACGGTAAATCTTTTGTAGAAGCTGGATGCGGTATAGGAACAGTCTCTAAGATACTTTACGATAGTCCTAATAGGCCTTGTTGCTCTGGTTTCGATATAAATAAAAAAATGCTAGATATCGGTGAGCCGAATGAAATTTGGTTTGGGGTCGGTGATGTTTTTGATAAAAATACTTATCCCACATGTTATTTACCGTATGTTATTCACAGTCACGGCGTGGTAGAACATTTCACTAAAAGCAAAGTTAGAAAAATAATAAGTATTCAAAAAAGTACCGGAAATCCGATGATTCACTGGGTACCAACAGACGCTTATAAGGAACCCAGCTTTGGCGATGAAATGCTTTTGAGCGTTGAAGATTGGTTGAATTTACTTAACCCCAGACATCATCGCGTGGTCGGAAAGGGTTTAGTTTGTGTTTGGTAATAAAGGAGGTTTTGAAGTGAATATTATTTGCAAAATGATTTTTGGATCTCATCTGTATCAACTAAACTCTTCTGAGAGCGATACTGATTATAAGTCTGTTTATCTTCCAACCAAAAGACAACTAATACTAAATCAATATAAAAAAGTCATGCAATATCATAGCTCCGATGATTGTACAAAAAACTCAAATCAGGACGTTGATGAGGATATAATTGCTCTTCCCGAGTTCATTCGTCAGGCCGTAAAGGGCGAGACGTATATTATAGATATGTTGCACTGTAATGATAAATGTTTGATTTCAACTTCAATAATATGGCAAGATCTGATTGAAAATAGAAAAAAGTTTTATACAAAAAACATGAAAGCGTTTTTAGGCTATGCTAGAAGACAAGCTTCAAAATATGGAATAAAGGGAAGCAGGATGGGCGCGTTAGAGTCAGTCTATAATATCGTAAAGGATTATAATTATAATTATAGCGCTGACGATAGACTTGAAAGCATTTGGAAAAAACTATCTGTCAACGATTATTGCTATTTTAAAAGTGTAGAGAATGAATTATCAGGAACACAAAACTTTTATTCAGTCTTAGATAGTTGCTATCAAGATAAAATGTCATTGCATTTGTTCGTAAAATCAATTATTGATAAGTGGAATTCGTATGGAGAAAGAGCAAGAAAAGCAAAAGACAATGAGGGAATCGACTGGAAGGCCGTATCTCATGCGTTGAGAGCATCCTATCAGCTAAGATCAATATACAAAAATGGTGATTTTGAATATCCGCTGGATGAAACATCAATTATTCTTGAGGTTAAAAAAGGAAAGCTTGATTTTATGTCATTTGTTCAGCCAGAACTTGAAAAAGTCATAAGCGAAGTTGAAGAGCTTTCAGTTGCATCAAATTTTCCAGATAAATGCAATAAAGATTTTTGGGATGATTGGCTTGTAGAGGTTTACGAAGAGTTTGTATTATAAATTAAATAAGGAGGATTAGGAATGAACGAAGCAAAAGAAAAGTTTATTAGTGATTCGCGTAATCTTATAGATTACTACGTTGGACAAATAACAAAAGAAAATCTGAAACAAAAGATTGTGAAAATTATAGATGAGAAAATAGTTATAAACGGAAAAGAGTATAAGTTGAAAGACTTATATAATAAGTCCACTAAATCTAATGGTGATTTAAATTCAATTTTGACAATTTATCATCACAGAATAGATCAATATACCCCAGAGACTGTTGAAAATATTCTCGAAATATCGGAGAAGGCATTAGAAAAATTGGAGAGTGAGAAGTGAATAAAACATTAATATCTGAAAGATTTCCTGTTTTGTGCTGGCTGCGTGATATTGAAGACGGAGCTTTACAGCAGGCTATAAATTTAGCAAATCTTCCATTTGTATTTAAGCACATAGCTTTAATGCCCGACTGTCATCAAGGTTATGGAATGCCTATCGGAGGCGTACTAGCGACAGAGAATGTCATAATCCCAAATTGTGTCGGAGTTGATATCGGGTGCGGTATGTGTGCGGTCAGGACATCTTTGACGGAAATTGACACTGAAACACTTCAAAAAATAATCGATGAAATAAGAAAAGTGATTCCGGTTGGATTTAAAAAGCATCCATTCAGAGATGAGGATTGTAATTTAATGCCAATGGCTCCAAGCGGAGATGACGGAGATTTTCATGATTGTTCAGTCATTGAAGATCATTTTGAGAATGGTGTTCAATCACTTGGGACTTTAGGAGGTGGAAACCATTTTATCGAAATCCAAAAAGGAAACGATGATTATATTTGGATTATGATTCATAGCGGCAGTAGAAATTTAGGAAAGCAAGTTGCAGATCATTATAACAAGATAGCAAAAGAATTAAATGCGTATTGGTTTAGTTCTGTACCAAAAGAATTTGATTTAGCGTTTCTGCCTATCGATTCAGACGAGGGACAAGCATATATAAGAGAGATGCAATACTGTATTGATTTTGCCTTGATTAATAGAAAACTTATGATGGAAAGAGTGAAAGGGATATTTTCCGATACATTTGGTGTGTTCAACTTCAGCGCTCAAAGAGTAAAGTTTGTTGGCTTCGGGAATATGATAAATGTTGCTCACAATTATGCTGCATTAGAAAATCATTTTGGCAAAAATGTTTGGGTTCACAGAAAAGGGGCAACACTTGCACGCAAAGGAACCGTTGGAATTATTCCAGGGAGCCAGGGAACAAAAAGTTATATCGTAAAGGGAAAAGGAAATAGGGATAGCTTTGAGTCATGCTCACATGGAGCAGGCAGACGGATGGGTCGCAAAGAAGCGCAAAGAACGCTGCATCTTGGGTGCGAGCAAGATAAGCTCGACTCAAAAGGAATTATTCATAGCATTAAATCTGAAAAAGATTTAGACGAAGCACCAGACGCTTATAAGGATATTCAAGAGGTGATGAAAAACCAAGAAGATTTGGTAGAAATATTAGTGGAGCTAACGCCGTTAGCTGTTATTAAAGGCTGATAAATATGAAGCATAATTTTGACATCGAAATTCCAAATCTCATTATGCATAGTGATAATGGAAATTCTGTTAGTTTCAAAACTACATTAACTCATATAACTATTAATATGGACGGCTTATACTATAATTCGAACACTTCAAGAAAAATATCGCGTGCAGAAATTCGCTCATCTCGTTTAAATCTTATAGAGCTAGCGATTGAAGAAATGGAACTGGAGTTAGAAGAATTTGAGCGTAAGGCCGAACAAACAGAGGAGTTTAAAAATGAACGGACCAACTATTAATTATCCGAGATGTAAGTTTTGCAAGTTTGCTCTGATAAATCCAGAGAATGCAGAAAATGGACGGTGTCATTTTGAACCTCCAATTTTATACAAATATCAAACTAATCATAATTATGTGTCGACAAACAATATTTCTTTTATTTATCCAATAATTCATTTTAAAACCGGCGGATGTAGTCGTATGAAGCCGATTGAGGCCGAAGAAAGCGAGTTTGAGGAAGTAACTGAGTTTGATGAAGATGATGCATCACCACCGCAAAAAATGAAGATAGTTAAAAAAATATTTAATTTTATTAGATTTTCGGTAGATAAGAAGGGGACGCAATTATCTTCTACAGAAAACAGAATACCTTTGTCTGAAAAATTTAAAAGTAAATCACCGAAGACAATACCAGGACGCGGGCATAGATGGCCCCCTCCATCACCGCCTCAAAAAGATCCAGATGAGAAAAAAGGACTATAAAAATAGGTTCAAAATGAACCTTTCATGAACCTTTACTGAACCTATTAATGGAGAAATTAAAATGACATGTATCGTAGGAATCAAGACAAAAGACAACGTTTTTATTGGCGGAGATACTCTGGGATCAAATGGATTCACCGGAGGATCAAACGTAAGATCTAAAGTTTTTAAAAAAGGAAATTTTTTATTCGGGGGTTGCGGATCAATGAGGAATTCTCAGTTATTGGAATTTTCCTTAACTATTCCGAAAATAAATGTTGATGAAAAAACAGAAGACTATTTATATTCAAGATTTGTAGATGCAGTGAGATCTTGCATGAAAGATGGAGGGGCATTAAAGCTGGAGAATAATGCGGAGTGGATGAACGGAGGTAGATTTTTATTTGCTTATGACAATAGACTTTTTATTATGCAAGGAAACTTTTCTATTACAGAATCAACCAACGATTATAGCGCAGTTGGATCAGGAGAATATCACGCGCAGACAAGCATGTACTCGACGCAAGACGTTGAAGATCCTAAAGAACGAATAAAAAGAGCCATCATCTGCGCGAGCAATTACGTGTTGTCTGTAAACGACAAAATCAACATCGTCTCTTTGAACGATGAAAAAAAGATCACGAAAAAGAAACCTAAAGGAAAGAGTAAATTATGACAGAAGTATACAATCCAAAAAAATCGTTAAACTTAGATAAACCTCCATCCCTTGATCGGGCTGAATTAAAGCGAATTTTTAAACGCGAACTTTTTTCTGACTCCTCTAATCCTTTTGATTCATTTGGTATTTCTGTAGGTTTAGATAACATTCCTGACGAAGTAAAGGTCGATATTTTGAGAGAGCTGGTGGAGGAAAATAGAATTGAGTATGAGAAGAAGAATAAAAAAATCGAAAAATAAGTACGGGAACAAACCGGTAACCATCGATAACATAAAGTTTCAGTCGAGCGCGGAAGGATCTAGATATTTAGTCTTGAAGCTTCGTCTAAAAGCGGGGTTGATTAAAGATCTAATACTTCAGCCCAGGTTTGTTTTGCAAGAAAGCTTTAAGAAGAACGATAAAACGGAAAGATCGATTACGTTGATTGCTGATTTTGGGTACCTAGATGAAAATGGGAATACGGTTATCGAGGACGTTAAGGGATGTAGAACAGAGGTATTTAACATCAAGCTGAAACTGTTTGAACGTAGGTACCCAGATTTGACGTTAACGTTAATTTTAGTTAAGAGAAAAAAGAGGAAAAAGTGATGATTAAAAAATCGCGCGAAAATTGTATGTTTTACAACAATGAAAAATGCTGCATAAATCCAAAAAATAGAATAATTTGTCCCGAAGGAGTTGCAGAATATTGCGCTAGATATATAGAAGCTTTTGCTTCGAAAGTTGATTCACAAAATTTTGAATTATTACTGCTATTACGTCAATGTGAAAACGTTGATAACTTTTTAGATAACATTGACGAATTGGTGATAGTTGAAAAAAGAGCTTCTACTGCTCGACTGCTTTCTAAAATAAATATAGATGTAAGTATATCTGATTTGCTTTTTGGAACAAAACGAGGATTTTCAAACAATTGCCCGCACGAAAAAATGGTTGAGATGTTAAGTGTTTTTTTCGATGAATTTAATAAATCTGTAGCAATCAAATTAAAAAATGATCTTTACGATCTGTTAACTCCGGTTCAGGATGATATTAAAAAGCAGATTATGGCGTATGATATTAAGTGGCCAAATGAAAAAGATAAGGTTTAATTTAACAGGAGGAAAAAGTGAAAAAATATTTTGCAACGATAAGCTATCCAGAAAACCAAAGCCGTACTGAAAATAAATTTTATCCAATGGGAGGAGAGCGTCCGTCTGATTTTAAAAAAAGAATGTTTAAATTGGTAAAGCAACCTATGTTTTCTCCGGTGGCTTATATATTAACTTTTAAGGAACTAGATGAAAAAGCAATAAATCAAATGCTTGAAGAATTTATGAGCAGGCTTAGAAATGAGGATAGTGTGGCTAAAGAAGTTTCAAAGACAATGAGGAGATTTGAAAGAAAATGTTAAGCGATTTCTCTAAAATTCAATGCCCGTTTGTTAGAAAAACATACAAGGTCAATAAAGACGACTTTAAGAAATATGGGTCAGAGTTGCAATTGCGCACACCCGAAGTTTATCTTGTCGTTGATGAAATTAACCCAGGGTTTGAATGGGTTTTTGATGATAAAGATACTATTGCTGTTGAGAAACTTGACGGCACTAATGTCAAACTAGAAACTGATAATGGACGATTGATTGCGCTTCAAAATAGAACCAATATTATTGACCCGCTTCAAATTATATCCGGAAAAGCTTTTATCGTTGAGGGAATTTTTACAGCAATTCAAAAGGGATATGTGGAAACAACAGGCATACAAGCAGGCGAACTTATAGGCCCAAAATTACAAGGCAATCCATATAACCTTTCAAACCATTTATGGTATCCGTTTGAAAAGGCCATCAAACATTTGCGATACAATTGCTTTCATGCGCATGAGCGAACATTTTATAATTGGAGTTCTTGGTTTAAAACTGATCTTCAAAGTCGTTTCTATACTAAAACTAAATTAGCCGGGTCTGAAAATTTTGTTATGGCCGAAGGAGTAATCTTTTACAATTTGAAACGAAAAGCTGAAAAGAAATCTTACATGGCAAAGCTTAGACGCGATATGTTTGAATGGTTTTACAGCGATGAGATAGAAATTTATGACTGCAATAGGAATTATAAATGATGGACTCAGCGTTTGAACAGTATCGCGTAGAAGAATACAGTCTAGAAAATGCTAAACTTTTAATCGATAACAAAGAAATAATTTATCATGGCACTATAGAGATAGTAACTAACGTATGGAGACCACCCTACGGTCAGGGAAGAATGGGTTCGAGAATTGAGTTTCAAACAACAATAGGAATTGATTTTTTAAATGATCTATTTGAAAAAGATAATCTGTTCACTCTTATCGTTTTCCCTGCTTACGGCAATAGAATGATTTTTAGAAAAACTAGAATAATGACGCGTACAATTAAGAAATCACCTGGGCAAAATTTAGAGCTATCTATTGCTATGAGCGGAAAACAAGATGACTAAGTTTAACACAACAACAAAGGAGAATCACACATGACTAATGAAAAACAATCTGATCAGAAGCCATCAAAAGAAAATCGAGAGATATATAATCAGCATTATTTAGAGTCAAATCATAGAATACATTTAAACGCTACCTTGTATTGCAATGTATTTGTTATTTTTTCAGCCATTGGATTAATTTTCTCTATCATGCTTGTTATGAAATTAACAATGATTTTTTTTACTGTAGCTGTGATATGTTTTTTGCTATCATTTTTTTCTGGCGATATGGCCATCAACAAAGATTTATATGTTGCGCAAAATTATTATCTGAAAAATAAATTTGATAGAAAAACTCATAAAAGCTCTTCAATTTATAATGCAATAACTAATATATTAAATTGGTTATCACTAATTTTTTGTTCTATTGGGTTAATTTGTTTATTGATAAATCTATGTACGATTAATTTATGACCAAAAAAAGGGGAAACAAAACAAAGGGGAAAAGAAGTCCCTAGAAGAAATCACCAGATATACCACACTTCCAAAGTGGGTAAAATGGTCTAAATTGAGAATTGTGAAGATAGAGTTTTTTTAAAACATGAGGAGCAAATTATGAGCGAAAACGAATTAAAAAATTACACTCTTTTTATAAGCAAGGGATATAATTATTTTTTATTGCCATTTCGCATGTTATTTAATAGAATTTTTAGACCAAATATTTTGCATATTTATCTCCATAGTTGTGATTCTGCATCAAGAGTGACATCTAAAACTGAAAAAGCTATTGATAAATTTATGCTCAGAAAAAGGAAGATAAAATGAACGAACGAAAACATAAAACGTCAGATCCGACAAAATCAAAATGGTTTGGCTGTTTAGCTAGAGATGAGACTGTGTCTGTGTTATTGTACAAGAATGAACCAGAGTGCGAAGAGCATAGAAAGAAAGAGGGTATTAAAAGTATTACGCCTTGTTTCGAGGCCAGAGATAATCTTGAAGCTTATTTGATAGCGCATGATTATTTCTTTGCACCAATAATGACGTTAAAATAAATTTTATATCCGAGGAGGATTATTGTTATGAAAATTAAATTTGCAATTTGTTTGTTAGGCTTTTTGTTTGTTTACCCAATGCTTGGTTTGTCATCGATTGTCAGTTCAAGGGTGTATTGCCCTCAAACTATTATATGTACAATGAATTATTGTGATGCAGATACTGCGACTTGGGTAATTCTTTCTAGCGTAAAAGCATTGGCGGGAACATATAAATTTAGTATAGCTTCTGCTCAGCCTAATGTTCTGCATGGAGAAGAGGCCCAATGTTCATATCATAAAGTTAACGGCGATTATCTTATTATATCTTCCATGCAAAGGAAAATTTTATATCCTGATGTTTCATCTCCAGAATGGGAAGATAGTTCTTTTCATAAAAATAAACAATATCAGTGTGCATCTCGTGGTTATTCACATGGATGTCCGTTTGTTACTAAAGAACCAAAAGGAATGGAGAAACAAGGATTGACAATAACTTAAAATTTAGATTAAAATTCGTATGTGTGAGGATTGAAGAGCAAGAGGGCATAGATCAGGCCCATTGACGGCTCGTGTGTACACTAATATCTTCGCGCATTGGTGACGCTAATAGTTCAACGCAAAAGATCCCGACTTTTTCATATTGGTCGAGGATGCAAGTCTGGAATCTTGCTTAGCGTCACTTTGTTTTAAGGAGATTTTTATGGATAAGATTACTTACGCACCAACTTTCGAGATTCCTGCTGGTCAAGTTAATAAAAATACTCTAGGTAAGATGATGAGAGATTTTGAGGCTCGAATTTCATCGCTCGAAAAAGAAATGGATCGAAAGAATTCAGAGGTCGAAGATATTCAAGAGAAGATTTCGGAGTTATGAGATGAAGATTAAGCTAGACAATAAAAGAGTTACTTTATGCAGAGAAGATATGCATAAGGATGTTGAGGATATCATAACAGCGCCCGGAACTTACATTAAATTTGATAACTGCGAAAGCATTGGAATAGAACATGCTTGGATTAGGGGCGATGATTATAGAAGATGTATGAATTGCACCCAGCTACAATATCTGCAATGGACAAAAGCAGAAGAGTGATGACGCTAGTAGCTGCATGAGGTGATATCAAATGCAGAGTGCAGGTTAAAGCTCTGCCTAGCGTCACTTATTCTATGAAAACATGCACAAAACTATGAAAACATGCACAAATTGATGTTTTTATATGAAAACATATGCAATTTATATAATCGTGGTAGCTCAGCGGTAGAGCGGCAGTTTGTTAATCTGCTGGTCGTTGGTTCGATCCCAGCCCCGCGAGTCATTTGCTGCTGTAGCTCAGTTGGTAGAGCGCTTGTCTTGTAAGCAAGATGTCATGGGTTCGATTCCTGTCAGCAGCTCCACTTCTCCTTTTCCCCTCTCATTTGATGTAGCAAAAATTAACATGATCAAACTAAACAAAACCTACCTTAATGTGCGCTAGACTAAATTCATAAGAAAAGTTCAGTTTGCGAAATTTCGCAAGTTAGCTATTGTATGTTCAAACAAAATACAATCTCGTGAGCTTATTAGTTAATGCTCGCGAGCATCCAAACTTGACAAAATGTCCCATTTCTGACGATTTGCTTTACACGATTCGTAGCAAGTGAAACGACAGTAAGACGACGCTTTGTCAAGCGATAAGATTCGCAAAACGGGGCGATCTTCGTAATTTGTCTCTTTTGATACTATATGATATTAGTATATGATATCTTGTCTTGTGAGCAATGAATTTGCAGTGGGTAATCTATGAACAAAAAGAACGTGACCGAAAAATCAAAAAAAAATCTAAAGTCTTGGAAGAAAGGCACAAGCGGTAATCCGAAGGGCAGAAAAAGAGGAAGCAAAAACTTTGCTACTCTATTAAAAGAAATACTGGATATTCAAACGCTAACAATCGATCCCTTTAGCGGTAAAAAGCGATATATGTCAAACCGAGAAAGGATGCTATTTAAGCTTATTGTAATGTCTCAAAAAACAACCATCACAAATAAAGATTTGAAAGCCATGGAAATGATCATGGACAGAGAGGACGGAAAACCACTTCAAAAGCAAGATATTACGATAGATCAAAATAATGCTAAGCAAATAAAGGAGATCTCAGATAAGATGTCCCCGAAGGAAGCGGCAGAAATTTATCTACGAGAAATAAAAGACCCCTCGATATCGCAAGCGATGAATGAAAAGAATGCTCGAAAGAGAAAGCCGAAAGCTAAGAAGGAGAAAAACAAATGAGATTTTTTGAAGCATTACGAATGGCAATGTTGGAAGGAAAGAAGATTAGACGAAGATGTTGGCCTCACGACCAATTTATATATTACGATCTCGATTGTTTTGTAACTCCTGAGCGAAATGTGCGAAATGATCCAGTAATATTTACTGGCTTCACGAAAGATGACTTCAACTCTCCGTTCGATAAAAATAACGATATGTCGTGGGATCTATATGTCGAAGAGGAGAAGACGAAAGAGGTAAAAATAACTATAAACAATACTGAGGTGCCTTTTATTTTAGGTTCTTGCTCATATACAAGAACGAGTCGTTCACCGGAAGATTATATGGAGTCACTATGTTTTTCTATAGAAAACACCAGAAAAAATAAAGATATAATTGATGAGTTTGAATTTTCTTCTAAACATTGGAAAAATAGTTATCGTTATTTTTTTAGAATTGTAAATGAAGATGGTTTTTCGGTAAACGGTTACTTCGAGAGTTTAGTTATTAAACCTAGATCAGACGAAACTATTGATTATAAGTTTTTTAATAAAGAGAATCAAACATGAACACAGAATCACTTGAGAAAGTAAAACAAATAATCGAACGAAGAATTACTGAAGAGAAATTTATTATAAGAGAGCATGACGATGCTGTATGGGGAGCAAAAAATAGGGTCATCGGACTAGAATATACATTGGGTGAGATCGATAAGGAGATCGAAAAAAACAAAGACCAAGGGGATGCCCTTCACACACCGGGACACGCCCAGACTACTAAGAGTTAAGACATGATAAGTGATGAAGAAAAATTGTGCAAGAATTGTAAACACTGCGAGCAGTTTTTGGATGTAGAAAGTGATTATGATTCTCAAGATTTTAGAGGAAGTGGTTGTGCAAAAAAATCAGAAAAGATTTCATGTTATACTTGTGTTAATGCTTGGGATGATGTTGATATTTGCGGAAAAGCAAGAGAATGGTTTGAGAAAGGGGAGCCTAGTAAAAAAATCATAAGAAAATTAAAATTCTTTATGAAAAGCGAAGAGGAAAAAGGAGAGTTCAAAGGAAAATGCTCGTCAGGTGAATTTTTACAAAAAGCAACCGGTCGAGATTGTTACTTAAAAGAAAAAAGCGATCTTAGTATCAAACTATCATTCACTGAGATAAACGATCCTGATGCAAAACCTCGTGAATTTATGTTTTGCGATGGTATGTGCTTACACTACTGGATAGGGCAATATCCAAAAATATTAAGATGGGAGTAAAGGAAATGATTAAATTACTTGATATGACGCTCTTAGTTGTTTGTTGCTTTGCAATATATTTTTGGAATCAAATACCGTGGGATGTTTTTTCAACTTCGGCCAGCACTACTATAAGTTTAGCGCTTGGAGCATCTGTCGGCTTAATGATAGTAAGATTATTAACTTGGGAGAAATGAAATGAGATCAGAGAAATTAAAACAATTGGTTAAAGACAAAGTTCCGTTGAAGTTCAGGATTAATTGCCCAAGTCAATCTAGGGAGCTACAGGATTTTATGTTTGCGTTGGATGTTGGATGGGCTTACGATGGCGCTAAAGTATTACAGCATCTTGATGCATCTTTCTTATTTTATCGCGCTTATGGCGTGAATGGATTAATTCAGTCAAGTGATGATAGTGATTTTTACCACAGAGAAGCGAAAGAATTCGACCTTGAAAACGACCGCATCATTCAAGAATGCAAGTGGCCGAATCTTAAGAAACTGGTTGAGGCTAAGACAGTGCTTGGGTTTGTAGTTAAAGATGAAAAACAAGGACAAGAAATTCAAGAGTTTTTGTTTTCGCTCGATGTTGGCTGGCATTTTGGAGCGAAAGAAATGATGGTGCTTGCGGGAAGAAATCTTATATGTGCATTTAAGAATAAAACATATTGCATGTATTGCGATGATAACCCAGGATTTCTTAGATATGATCCTAAAGAATTTGACTTTGAAAATGATCGCTTGATTGAGGAGGAAGAGAAGACGAGAACGACGACCGAGTATTCACTCTATGAAAGAGAAATGCTAGAACAGGTGTCTAAAATACTAACGAACATCAAAGAGGACAGAGAATCCCGTAAAGAATTATGGACGAGACATCCATGCTGTTCTGACAATACTGGGGTTGGATCTCAGACTAGATATACTTGGCGTGACGGGAATGCGCCATACCCATTCCACACTTATTAGAATTAACGAAACAGACGAGGACTAGAAATCTAGCAAACAATAATGACAGATTTTGATTTTAAAAATCCAAACTACGTTGCTGTTTTTGAAAAAAGAACAGAGATTTTAAGAAAAATCAGATGTTCCCTTGTTAATTTAGTTGCCGCCAAAAAATACTACAAAGATAATCCCGTAGAGTTCATAGAAAATTTTATGTGGACTCTTGATCCTCGAAAAATCGAAATGTCCTTAATGCCTTTCATTCTGTTCCCGCGACAAAAAGAATATATCATATGGCTGCGTGATCATTATTTAAAGCGAGAAGACGGGCTCGTAGAAAAGTCTCGCGACTTAGGTGTGTCGTGGCTGTGTTGTGCGTTCGCTATATGGATATTCTTATTTTACGACAATCACTCAATAGGCTTTGGATCAAACAAGGAAGAGAATGTCGATTTTATAGGTGAACCAAAATCGCTTTTTGAGAAAATGAGAATATTGCTACGAAATATGCCAATCGAATTTCTGCCCAAAGATTGGGATATGAAAAAACATTGCGCTTATCGAAGAATGAAAAACCCAGAAAATGGATCAACCATAGTTGGCGAATCTGGTGTAAATATTGGTCGCTCAGGAAGAACGACAATGTACTTCAAAGACGAAAGCGCATTCTACGAAAGAGCGCTTTTAATTGAAGCATCATTATCAATGAATAGCGATGTTAAAATTGACGTGTCAACGCCCAACGGGGTCGGCAATGTTTTTTTCAAGAAAAGATTTAGCGGACAATATGATGTTTTTGTCTTTGATTGGAAAGACGACCCAAGAAAGGACATTGAGTGGTACAAAAAAGAAAAACGCAAGCTTGACTCAATTAGTCCAGTAATCGCAGCAAGCGAAATAGATCGCAATTATTTTGCATCGATTGAAGATATGTGTATTCCCTATGAATACATTAAGGTGGCCGTTAATTTCGATTTAGAAGGGTCAGGTAAGATCATTGGCGGACTTGATGTTGCTGATGAAGGTAGAGATTCTAATTGTCTGGTTGTGCGCAAAGGATCGAAAGTTCTATACATAGAATCATGGAAGCAAGGTAATACGGCTCAAACAGCCCGCAAGGCCTATCAGATTTGTCTAGATAAGAATGTAGATGTGATACAGTATGATTCAATTGGCGTTGGTGCTGGAGTTAAAGGAGAGTTTTCAAATATCAACGCTAGAGAAAAGAATATGAAAATGCGCGTTGTTCCCGTAAATGTCGGTTCGCCCCCGACAAAAGGATATTTTTGCGAAAATCGAAAGAATGTTGATCAATTTATAAATCTCAAAGCAGAATTGTGGTGGAAATTGCGAAGAAGATTTGAAAAAACTTATGAATATGTTTATAACGATAAAGAGTATGATCTTGATGAATTGATTAGCGTCCCCGATAACGAAGAATTGATTCGAGAACTTAGTTCTCCTCAATATGAAATCACAGAAGCGGGAAAGATCAAGATTGAATCTAAGGAGCATATGAAAAAAAGAGGACTACAAAGTCCAAACATTGCAGATGCTTTGATACTGTCTTTTTATATTAAGAATTTAATTGAGGTCAGAATGAGAGTATTATAAGCAAAACAATTCACTTTAAAACTAAAAAGAATAAAAATATGTTATGGTTTAAAAACAAAAAAAATAGCAAATCTGTAAACATTCAGAAAAAAGAACACCAATCATACACCACCAGCGAGTCGATCTATGAGTATCTCTATAATAGAGGAAATTTTGATCTAGCAGCCTATCAGGCGGTTGACTATTACACTAAAACCGCTCCACTATTTACCGGTGTTGATATTATTGCCTCAAATGTTGCGAGCATTACTCCTGTCTTGCAAAATAAAAAAACAAAGGAATATGTTACTGATCATCCTTTTTTAGATCTATTAGAGTCTCCCAACAATGATAATTCTTATTATGAGTTGATTAAATCAGCGGTGTCATTTCTACTTATTACCGGGGAAAATTATTTTGTTTCACGAGGTCTGCCAGGTTCAGAGCCAAAAGAATTATCTGTCATTCCACCGCAGTCAATAAATGTTGAAGTTTCAGGCGATGGATTTATAAGTGAAATAAACTCAAGCACATCAACCGGACAGTATATTAGTTTTTTTAAAGCTAATGACATAAGTACATTAGTAAAATCAAATCGAGATCGTTATTTCAACGTAGATCGAACTCAAGAAATATGGCAAATTAAAACTTTTAACCCGCGTACATCATATTATCGCGTTAGAGGTTTATCGCCCTTTACACCTCTTTTTTATTCAGTTGAACAGTATATTAATGCTGATATACATAATTTATCGCTATTGAAAAAAGGTGGCAGACTTAGCGGTGTTTTCATTTTTGAAAATGAATTAACGGAAGAGAATTATACAAGATTAAAAGAGCAAATTAATGATCATTATGCGGGAGCAGAAAATGCGGGGAGAATAGCGCTGCTTGAAGGCGAGAAAGTCAGTTATGAAGAATTAGGCGCATCGAATAAAGATATGGATTTCGTCGCCTTGAAAGATGCTGTTGAAACTGCAATTTACAATTTACTTCGCATACCGTTGCCTCTTGTGAAAGCCGCACAGATGACACTCACAAATTTACCTGCCGCAAAATTGATTTTATATCATGATGCTATTCTACCAATGGCCAAAAGGATTTTTGCAGAATTAACATTGATGAATATGTATCGTTATAAAAATTCTGAAGATTTAATGTTAACTTTTAGACAGCAAGATATTCCTGCTCTTCAGTCCGAAATAATTGCAGAATTAACTCAAATATCGGCTTTAGGTGTTATTAGCATGGATGAAGTTCGCGCCGAATTGGGGCGTAACGAATTAATAGGAGGAAAGGATATCTACAGACCGGCCACAAGCATCCCGGTTGCATCAACGAAAGAGTAAATTATGGCTTTACATGATACGCAAGTAAAACAAGAACAGCAGGCGGTCAAAGATTTGGTGATAAAGCTATCATTAGAAAGACAGATGATAATTAAGCTTCGCAAATATTTCACAACAATAGCGGATAGATTTCAAAACTTTTATGCTGATACAGGGATTATTTTAGATACCACGCAATTCAACGAGCAGTTGAATCAAATGATGTTCGAGCAATACAAAAACACCTCCGACAAATTCAAGAATCAATTGCTTAATCACGGTGATGTATCAAAAGAAATAAAAGATGATCAAGAATTGTTGGACAGAATTGATACAGGCATTCAACATTATAGTGTATTTAGTATCCAAAAAAGCGTTACCTCCATCGATAAAACAAATCAAAATCAAGTTAACAAATCTGTTCGAAACGTACTTATAGCCTCAGCGATTACGGGCTTAGTGCTTTCAAGAAAACAAATTGCGCAACGTGCCGGCATTAGCTTTAAAGCCAATGCTTTTGCAAGAACAAACACAATAGCAATGACTGAGACTCAGAAGGCAGCAGAAGGAACAAAAAGTATTGAATCGCATAATCTTAACTCAAAGAAAAAGGACAAAGAAAAACCAATGCTGAAAACGTGGGTAGCTGTTCTTGATGAGAAAACAAGAGGTTCACATGCTGCGGCAGACGGACAGACGGTAATTGTCACCGATCCTTTTATAGTGCAAGGTGAAAATCTGATGTTTCCAGGCGATTCAGATCTAGGCGCAAGCGCCGGCAATACCATAAATTGTCGATGTGCATCAATTTCACATGCCGAAGGCGAAAATGTTGAGTAATATTTGCTTTCACTATCTGAAAGTTTGTGGTATAAATTAAAAAAATATCTTTTCCTAAAAAAAATAATAAAAGGGAATAAAAAATGCCAATCCCTAGCGAACATACTGCTGGATCACAAAACACTGACGATTTGTCAAAAGATGACGAATGCTTAGGAAATCAGCCTACCAAAATCAAATATAAACAAGTAGATTTTACGTTAGCTAAATTCTATGATGAAAAATCAGATTTAGGCGACTTTGGTTATATCGAAGGTTATTTATCAACTTTTGAAAAAGATCGAGGCGGCGATGAGATTTTGCCTGGCGCATTCAAAAAAACTATCAAACGACACAAAGCAAGCAATGATCGACCTATACGCATGTTATTTCAACACAATAGAGATGAGATCATTGGCGGATTCCCAATTGACAAAGTTAAAGAAGATAAAAAAGGTTTGTGGGTTGTGGGTCAAATCAATCTAGCCGTTCAAAAAGGCGCAGAAGCCTACGCGCTGGCAAAACAGGGCGTTCTATCTGATATGTCAATTGGATATAGCGTAGGAGCAGACGGATATGATTATGATAAAAATTCCGGCACAACCTATTTAAAAGAAGTAGAACTTTGGGAAGGATCAATTGTCGGTGAGCCGATGAACGAAGGCGCACAAATTTTAGGCGTAAAATCTATCGAAGAATTTAATTGCATGAAAGATATCGAAAATTATCTAAAAACTGAATGCAAACTAAGTAGTTCTCAGCGAAAGGTATTGATATCAAAAATAAAACAGTTTTCAAGTCAACGCGATGTTGAAGAGAAAGAAGATCAAGGTGAAATACGTGATGTAACTGAACTTGATGCCAAACTAAACGAAATCATATTAAACCAAAAATTGGACAGATGTTTGTCTAGTTTTAATAAAAATAAAGGATAACTATTATGCCAGAAGATACAACCGGTCAAATGAACGATAAGTTGAACAAGATTCAAGAAGGAATTTTTGCGGTTCAAGCGCTCGTAGATCGAAATAACGATCGCATTGATGCTCTTGATAAAGACCAAATTAAAAAAATCAGCGATGATGTGGCAACCGCAATTCAAGAAAGAAATGACATGAAGGCTAAGGTAACATTACTAGAAGAGAAACAAGTCGATGCTAAAAAAACCGTAGTAATACTTGAAAAATTAATTTGTCGACTACCTAAAGGCGGCGACACTAAAAAACAGGAAGATCTGGAAGCTAAAAATGAGTTTATTGCTTACATGCGCAAAAAGACTCCCATGAGTGATGCAGTCGTTCTTAGAACATGTACAGATATGATTAATAAGTCATTCTTTGGCGTGACTGATGCTGAAAAGCAATGCTATATCAAAGTCATGCAAGAAGGCGTAAATCCTGATGGCGGTTACTGGGTTCGTCCAGAATTATCAGCAACAATTGTCACTAGAAATTTCGAGACTTCTCCGATGCGTCAGATTGCAAGCGTTGAAACGATTGGCACAGAAGAGTTAGAGCTTGTCATTGATGATGATGAAGCAGAGGCAGAGTGGGTTGGAGAAGTTACTGCAAGAGCAGAAACTGATACGCCGCAAATCGGGATACTTAAGATTTTTGCTCACGAATTATCAGCAAAACCTAAAGTGACACAAAGAATGCTAGACGATGCCGGCTTTGATCTTGAATCATGGCTTGCTAAGAAAGTAGCTGATAAGTTTTCTCGTAAAGAAAACACTTCTTTTGTTGTTGGAAATGGATCTTTAAAACCAAAAGGCATTTTATCGTATGACGCATGGGCTTCTGCTGGTACTTACGAAAGAAATAAGATCGAGCAAATCAATTCAGGTGCTGCTGCTACCTTCACAGGCGATGGTATTATCAAACTTCAAAACAGTTTGCAAGACATTTATCAAGCGGGTTCTACTTTTTTAACAAAGCGCGCATCTTGGGAATCTATTATGATTTTGAAAGATGGTAATGGTCGATATTTATTGCTACAAAATGGCGATTTGAGATCTGCTCCTGATAAATTGTTGCTTGGCGCGCCAGTGATGTTTATGCAAGATATGCAGGCAGTCGGCGCAGATGCTTTAGCAATGGCTTACGGAAACTTTAAGATTGGTTACACTATCGTTGATAGAATCGGTATTAGAGTTCTACGTGATCCATTTACCGCAAAACCTTACGTTCTATTCTATACGACTAAACGCACAGGCGGAGCAGTAACTAATTTTGAATCTTACAAAATTCAAAAGTTAGCTGTTTAATTTTATTATAATCGGGTAGAGACAAACAACTCTCTACCCTAAAATCGGGAGATTTAGAAATGCCAAATTTTGATATAAGAAGTAACTTAGAACAACAAAATGTTTTTAATGCTGCAATTTCAACAAACACAACGACTGACGGTACGATCATAGATACTGCAAATTATGATGCGGGTATTATGATTGCTGCTGCTGCGCAAGCATGGACGGATGGATCGTATATTATTGCGTTAACCGAATCTGACGATTCTGGTATGTCGGGCGCGACAGCGATTCCAGATTCGCAGTTGATTGGAACAGAAGCAAATATAACCTTGACGGCCGCTATTGTTGCCGGTGCTAATTGGCCAACCCTTGGCTTTTTCAGTACTAAACGTTATGTGCAAGTATCGTTTGTTTCTACGGGAACATCGTCAGGCGCGACAATTGTTGCAACTGCTGTGAAAATGCCTGAACTTGTTCCGGTTACATAATATTGATAGTAGACCGAGAGTTCAATTCTCGGTTTGCTTTTTTAACAATATTTAATAAAGGATATTTATGAAAATTAAATGTAATGAAACTGTCTCAATTGCAAGAACTGATGATCGAAGTAAGCCAAATGTCCAGTTGTACAAAGACAAGATGATGCATGTCAGTGATGCGATTGCATCAACTGCAATTCGGCTTGGGTTTGCGACAAAATGCGATGAACCAAAAGAGAATAAGGTTGAAGATATAATTGAAGAAAAAATGATTGATACAAGTCATAAAAATAAAATGATGAAACAAGAATATAAAAACAAAGATAATGGAACTAAGAAAGGCAAAAAAGGTCTTTAAAAACAATAACAAAAAAATCAGGAGAAAGAAATGAGCAGCAATAACGTACAAAATTATCATCAACAAGGCGGCGCAGTATGGGTCGTTGGCGGAAGGCTTGATCTAAACGGATCATGGTTTATAAATGGCACGCAAGTAACAGTTACAGCCGCTCAGCTAAATGCGATAGATTCTGTCACTACAGTGGCAAACAAAACTGGCGGAGATCTTGTGAAAGGTACGATTGTATACCTATCCGGTTATGATACTACGTTAGGCGCTCCATCTGTTACCGAAGCTGATGCCGATGATCCAGCAAAAAAAGCCACCTTAGTTTTAACAGAAGCAATTGCAAATAATGCTAGCGGAACGGCTGAGTCAGAAGCAGTAATAACAGCCGTTGATACTTCTGCATATAGTGCAGTTGGTTCTTTTGTATACGAATCAACAACCGCAGGTGAATCAACACAAATGGCTCCGACTGATGCAGATGATGATCGTCGAGTTGTTTGCGTAGTTAAAGTAAAAGATGCAGCCGTTGGCGAAATCTATTACTTCCCAGGGCGCGGTGGATTAGAGTATGCGGCGGTTTATTTGAATAACATTACACCTGGAACTGTTAAAGCAAATGGCGCTGTTATTGCAGATTCAAATTTAAATATAGGAATTGCAAAAGTAACCGCATTACACATTGGCGCAAGCGGTTCAGAAACTGAAATAACCTCAACAGCGGCAGAACTAAATTTGTTAGATCTTACAGCACAAACCGAAACAGTTGATGCCGGAGATGTAGTAAGTGTCTTAAAGAGAATTACTTTTATTGATAACACTACAAGCGGAGCGGGGTCAATCACTCTAGCAACCCCAGATGCTTCAATGGTAGGGCAAGTGAAAGTTATTGAAATGAAGATTGATAATGGAGATGTGACATTATCCTTGACAAATGTTCAAGGCGGAACTGCTGCGACTACATGTACATGGGCGAATGCTGGTGAGGCTTTGATTTTAGTTGCTGGCGAGATAAAATGGAATGTTGTTAGTGAAGGTGGCGTTGTCTTAAGTTAATAATTGACACAACGAACTATTATTTTTTAGGTGAAGTATGTCTTTAATGTATCTTAATGCAGTTTATAAATGTTTAATTGGACAGACCTATAAAATTATTACTGCTCCGGCAAATCTTGCGGTCTCGCTTGTTCTTGTAAAAGAGCATTTGAAACTTGATGCGTCGGATGCTTCACAAGATAGTTACTTAACTATTCTGATAAAAGCGGCGACTAAATTTGGCGAGAACTATACAAAAAGAACATTTATCAATACTACCTTTCTTACTTATCTATCAGATTTTTGTTCGTGCATTGAATTAAGAAAATCAAAAGTTTCTACAATTTCATTTATAAAATATCTAAAAGATGAAGTTCTGACGACAGTCGATACCGATATTTACTACTTAACAGATGAAAGTGGTTTTGCGCATATTCTATTAGCAGATCAAAAAACTTATCGTACCGATGTGGATATCCACGCTCAAGCTGTTCAAATACAATTTGTTGCTGGATATGGAGCGGATGATAGTTTTATTCCTGATGAATTGAAACTTGCCTTGTTGAATCATATCGCTGCGATGTATGAAAAACGCGGAGATTGCTGTAAGGGTGCTTCAAATGGTTCTATGTTTTTACCCACATTAAGTAAGGACGCATATGACCAATTTAGAATTGAGGATATAGGACATGGCGGAATGCGTTGCTAAACAAAGAAAAACGACGAGAGTATGCATTGGTTCTATGAATCAAAGAATTGTTATAAAAACCAGACAATTAACTCCAAACTCCGATAATGATGTAGATTACGATGAGACTTTTACGTCGTTAAAAACTGTTTGGTCGATGGTTGAGACGGTATCTGGCAAAACAATATTTGATCAATCAAACGAAGAGCGAGATGTCACTCACAATTTTTATATCAGATATATTGCAGGCGTAACGTTTCAAGAGTGGATACAATACAAAGACCAATATTTTGATGTGCTGAACGTTGAGAATTTTGGCGAACAAGATAGCTTTCAAAAACTTACGGTTGCTATAAGAGGTAGTGATGTTAAGCCGGTAAACTTTTCTTGATTGAGGATACTTATGTTTAATTTAAAGATTAAAAGCGATTTCAAAAATAATGCTGTTTTTATAAAAATTAGCGATCTAAGATCAAAAAGTAAAGAAGGCATTAGAAAAGCATTTTATGATATAGGAAAGGATTTGCAAAAGACTGCTGACAAATTAATACTATCACCGCCAAAAAGCGGCAAAATATACAAAGTAAGAATAAAAAAGAGAATTAAAAATCACAGATCTTCGGCAAAAGGAGAAGCGCCAGCAAATTTAACAGGGAAATTAAGAAAATCATTGGGTTTTGAAGTTACGGGATCAACAAAGATGGAGTTTGGCGTTAGAGCGCCAATGTCAGACTTGAAAACAAAAAAATCAAGCGGCGCTATTTACGGAGTTTATTTGGAAGAGGGCACAAGCAAAATGAAAAAGAGACCGTTTTTAATTACTTCTATAAAGCAGAATCAGAAAAATACCAAACTTAGATTCGACACATGGTTAAAAAGAGAATTAACTAAATGAAAGCAATTGACATCATAATGTATTTAAAAGCAAGATTGCCAGCATTCACTGATTTATTCAATGATGTATTTACAATTTCATTATTAACTAGATCGGGAACTACTGTAACAGCGATCACAACTACTGATCATAATCTTGTGGATGATGATCTTGCTCATATTTCTGATGCTTTAAGTCCAAATCCAATTATTTCGTTGAGATTAGCTACTGCTAATGAAAAAAATGAAATACTTAATTATTTAAAAAACAAAGGTAGAGAATATCGAACGTTGTTTGATATGAGTATTGTGATGGCCGAAACTGCTAATGAACATGATATAACGGAATTATGGAATGATAATGAAGTGACTGTCTCAGGAGCAACAGAAGCTGAATATAACGGGACTAATAGACTTCTAAGACAGCAAAATAGAAAGAATTTTTCTTATGCAATTTCTGGAACACCCTCTACCCCGGCAACAGGATCACCTATTTTAATTGAGGATTTGGCTTTTGGTTATAATGGATTGCAGCAAATTACAGTGGTAAATAGCACGACATTCACATATGAAATAACGGGCACACCCGGTAGCCCCGCTGAAGGAACGCCAAAAGCAAAAACCAACCCAAGAATATCAGGCGCTGTAAGCGCAGAAAGATGCGTTAATTCATATACTAAACAATCTACAAACGAACTTTGGGTTTATGTCGTGCTGGGCGACACGGTGACTAGCAAAGATAGAAACGCCTTGAGTGACGCAACTGCTACTAGAGTTCCTGGATATGTTTATCGAATGAGAGAGCTTTCTTCATTTACTATTTATGTTTTTACTCCTGCAACATCGACAATTTCAGGAAGGTCGCAAAGAGATTTGATGGAAGATGTGAATGTATATTTATCCAAATCAATTTTAGGCGCTATTTTGTCAAGTGAATTTGTTGATAGTACCCCGCACATGGTTATACCCATCGCTCACGGTATGTTTAATGATTCTGGTGCTTATATTATCCACAAATTTGACTACGAGGTGAGTTATGATATAACAATAGGAGACATAGTTGACCCTGATGTCAATGTGGCATTCAGGGATATCAAACTTAAGTTTAGAAAATACTTTGAAGACGATAATGTAGAGATAATGTCCACACAAGTGGATTTAGATGATAAGCAGCTATAAGATTTAGGAACTAAAATAATGAATAATAAAATAAAAATAAAATTGAATGCTAATTTAAATGGTTTTAAAAAAGGCAGAATTTTACAAATAGTTGTAGATAATTACGGTATTCCGGTAGATACTTATTGGTATCGTCGATTAAAAGACTCGGAGATTGATAACTGCGTTGAAATAATTGAAGAAAAAACATTGAATAAAAATTATCCAAATAAAAAAAATAAAAAAGAGGATACTGTAAATGAGCACCAAACCTGATATCACAATCAATATTATTCCAGCATTTCAAAAAGAACAAAATGAAGCGCAAAAAATTCTATTTATTGGTCAAAAAATATCTTCGGGAACAGCGGTTGCGGGCGATTTAATTACGTCCATTGGCAATGCAAACGAACAAGATACGCTATTTGGAAAAACATCAATGCTTGCCGCTATGATTCGTGCTGCAAAGAAAATCAATAATATTGTACGTTACGACGCAATCGCTTTAGATGATGATGGTTCGGCAGTGGCCGCCACTGGAACAGTTGTTTTTTCTGGCACAGCGACAGCGGCGGGGTCAATTACAGTGTACGTTGGCTCTCTTGTCAATCATATATATACCCTTGCTATCGCGAGTGGCGATACGGCTGATAATATAGGCGATGCTTTGGTTGTTCTTATTTCCGCCGATACTGCTGCTCCCGTCACGTCCGCAAATGTTACCGGCACCGTAACTTTAACTTCAGTGAATAAAGGAGTTGCGGCGAATAGCATAGGAATAAAAGTTGAGGGAAGCGCCGCTGGCATTACATTGGCAACAACCCTCATGGCAAGCGGAGCAACTAACCCATCGCTCACAAACTTATTTGATCCTGCTCAAGACGTGCGATATCAATCAGTCGTTTGGCCGACTTCTTATACCTTAGCTGATGTGATTTCCTTTCTTGATGACAGATTCAATATAGATGATGTCATACTTGATGGACAGGCATTCTATTCTGAAACAGATACTTTTTCTAGTATTGAGACAAAAGTTACCGCATTGAACTCTAAAAGTTTAGTTTTCTTCGGCAATAAAATTGTCGCCGATACTTTATATAAAGGGTCAGCAATATTTGAACTTGATTATGTTATTGCATCAGAATTTGCTGCATTGAATGCATTAAGGCTAACGGAGGACGCAGAAATTTCAAGATATGTCGTCGCAACAGTTGGCGCAAGAGATAGTTTTGGCGGCCCTGCATTAGCAAGCAAGCCATTTTTCAATACTCCATTTTTCAATCTTCCTTTGATTCCTGTTAACAAAGGTTTCTCTAGATCTGAAATTGCATCTTTAGCAACCGCTAGCGTTTCTATTATGCTTAATAATAAAGTTAACACGCAGTTGCTCACGAGCGAAGTATTGACAACTTACAAAACAGACGTTGCGAGCAATGTTGATTTGAGCTTTAAATTTTTAAACTATGTTGAAACAGCAACTGGAATTAGAGAATACTTTTTCAATAATTTAAAATCAGAATATGTACAAAGCAGATTGACAGAAGGAGACGTGGTGGGTCTAAGAAGCATGGCAAATCCTGCAATCATAAAAAGTTTTGTTATTGGATTGTATAATGACTTATCAGAAGTTAATTTTGTATTGACACAAGCCGGCGAAACGGCTCACAATTTCTTTATTCAGAACTTGAATGTAACAGGTGATTTAGAAACCGGATTAGCGACAATTGATATGGTTGTGCCTATTGTCACACAATTGAGAAAAATAGACATAG
>SDBV01000974.1_pt1 | contig 42124 bp, 36 predicted proteins | sample 2277081 | NCBI WGS metagenome assembly SDBV01 (sample SAMN10402039, study PRJNA504765) | marine sediment metagenome | isolation source: marine sediment core GS10_PC15, 223 cmbsf | place: Arctic Ocean: Southern Knipovich Ridge | collected 2010
CCGCTGTACCTACCGCCTCCCCCATAGCCTGGCCGTCCTCCGCCTGGTCGTCCTCCGCCTGGCCGTCCTGCGCCTGGCCGTCCTGCGCCTGGCCGTCCTGCGCCTGGTCGCCCACCTCCGCCTGGTCGTCCTCCACCACCTGGCCGTCCTCCACCTCCTGGCCGTCCTACGGAAGGTCGCCCCCCGGACGGTCGTCCTCCGGAAGGTCGGCTCCTACCACGCATATTTGAGTGACGAACACTTCCGCCACGCCGTCCTCCACCACGTCCACCACCACGTCGTCCACCTCCGCCACGCCTTCCTCCTCCTCTGCCACGCTGTGCCGCTATCTCCGGGACAATGGACAATAGCCCAATGATCAAGAGAGTAACACATATCTTCCCAAACCGCTTGATGCTGCTTGTCGTCCATTTTGTACTCATTGCTCATCTCCTTTTTTTCCGATCGGCAGGAACTCGATCTCGTCGGCTCCTGCAGGTGCGTGGAATGTGAAGGAATGCTCAGACAGATGCGGCTGGAAATCCCAGCCCGAGAACTTCGCCGTATATTGCGGAGATCCCGGCTCATTCTTATATGTGATCAGAAGTTTTCGCGGCACCGGTCGCGGACCGTCTTCGATCCATATCTGCCAGTCGATCTCCTCCTGAGAGAAAGCCAAGTGATTACATAGCGTCCCGTCGACCGCATGCAAGCCGACCAGAAAACCGGATTGCGCCTTCTGGAGTAGTATCGCGTACGGGTCCGAGTAGACCAGATCTGCTATCGGCACAGAGAAACCGTACTTCTCAAAAATGGCGTCTACGGCTTCGTCGATCTTGCGTGGAACCTTCGTAACCGCGTAGATATTCAGAATAGCGTCGAGAATCGTAATATTTCGGCCATCATAAAAAAAACGTGACTTTCGCTCGTCGCCGTTAAAACTAGCACGAAGTCGGTTCGGGCGACGCACAGATACCGTGTTCGTGCCTCCATATTGAATCATTTGCCCGCTACACAACATCTCGTCATAGGTGATATCAGAGTGAAATGTGAATTCCTTAGCGCTTTGCAGGTACTCGCTCATCTCGCGCAGAAGCCGATCTGCCTGGGCCTCGATTCGCCCCTTAGTGCCTTTGGAGTCAGTGCCTCTGTCTTTGTCTTTGTCTTTGTCTTTGTCTTTGGCAAAACCCAGCGACGTCATCGAAAGCAGATACACACTGACCAGTAAAACTACGCCAACACCAACTAGTCGAAGTGGTCTAGTAGATTTGGTCATTTTACGTCCTCCTTATCTTGGTTTAAACTTTGACCTATTTATCCTTGTGTTGAACGCCTGACTCAGACGGATCACGGTGTGGAAACTTCTTGATCATCTCCTGATGGCTCTGCAGGAAACGCTGTATCGGGGTAACCGCAAAGAGCCCAGCGTATAGGGCCCCATATTTCTCCCCGGGATCACGCCGGATGTTATAGAACTCCATGCCCGGCAGTCCCCCGTGTCCCGCAACGATATGGATCTTGAAGTCATTGAAACGGAAGGCCGCCAGGTGATCAGCTGAGTAATACATTATATAGTTACGACGGCCATGGCCCTCGCCAAGCAACAGTAGAGCAGTCTGATCAATCCCGTCGATAACACGATCGCTAGGAATCTTGTCAGTCGCACCGGCAATACGTGCCGCGGTGGTGAATAAATCCGTGATGTGAATTATGTCGATGGGGTCCTGATCGGCTTTGATCATGCCAGGCCAATAGGCTTGCGCCGGGACTCGTACGCCACCTTCGAGCGTATCGCCCTTCTCACCTCGAAGCAGCGTGTAGCCCGCCGTCGGCCAGAAGGCGTACATCGGGCCGTTATCGGAAAACCATACGATCAAAGTGTTCTCGGCAATGCCCTCATCTTCCAGGGCCTTGACCAGCTTAGCGAGGTGCTCGTTATGCATCGCCATCATTGAAGCCTGGGCATTGGCACGGTCGACATGGGGGTCATTCTGGTGTGATTGTGAACCCGTGATCTGCCACGTATAGCTGGCCCAATAGATGAAGAAAGGCTTGTCGGTTTTGTTCTTCTCCTTGATCCATTTGATCATCTGTTCGTTGGAGGCGTTCTCAAAATGTTCCTGACGTTCGATACCGAGCTTACCCGCTGGACCTTGGATCGGCTTGCGTTCTTTGCCCTTCTCGGCCACGTAGCCGGCAACGTCCAGATTGATACCCGTTAGCTCCTCGTACTCGTCGTAACCAGGAAAGTCCATGAACGGTGCTTTGATTGGTGTAGGCTTATCATACAGATTCGCGGAATCTTGCCATACGTCCGGGGCCCCATTGAACAGGCCGTAATAGGCATAGTCGTAACCCTGATTTGTAGGGCCATGCTCTTTGTGATCCCCCAAGTGCCATTTACCCCACATGGCCGTGTGATAGCCAGCCTCTGATAGAACCTCAGCTATCGTGACTTCATCTGGGCTAAGGCCTTCGGGCTGACCGGGCCATAGCACACTCAAAAGCCCCGTGCGAACCGGGTGACGGCCAGTGTTAATGGCAATCCGCGACGGCGTGCTTGAGGGCTCGGCATAAGCGCTCTCGAATCGCATACCTTCCCGAGCCAACCTGTCGAGCGTTGGTGTGGGCGTGCCACGGTGCTTTCCACCGCCTTGCCAGCCCAGCTCGCCCCATCCAACGTCGTCGGCCAGGATGTAGATGATATTGGGCCGCTTGCCGAATCGCTCTTGCAGTGCCGCAAGCTTGGCGTCTATCAGCCTATCCTCCGCCGCCCACCTGCCCTTGTTCTTTTCTAGCAGTCGATAATAGGGCGCATCATGCTGAAGGCTATTGGCAGCCATTGAGACCATCGCTTCTGTGACAACTCTACGTTCGCTCTTGAAGTTGGATTTGCCTGTGGCCTTTTGCCCAGCTCGCTCACGAGCGAACACCGGCTCCCCCAGTCCGCCCGCTAACATCACAGCCATTGTCAACATCAGCGCCAGTAGGACAGCGTAACCAGCCAAGTAGCTTTTCCTGGATATCGTTGTCATAATCTTTTTCATTGTTCCATCCTTCGCTTTACGTGCTGACCAAAATTGCTCTGACTTTTCAAACCAGTGCGTTCTCCTGCTAATTCGTTCTGTAATTCCTTAATCCTGGCCATTGCCAATGGTGACGGCTTACCCACGTTGTTCTCCCAGCGGTTTACCGTCGAAAGCGTCACTCCAACTCGCGCCCCAAACTGTTCCTGCGTTAGCCCCATGGCCACTCGCAGTTTGGTAATCATTTTAGAAATACTAAGCTTAGACATCCCACCACCTCGCCATAATGGCAATCACCAATCATTACGCAGATGCTCAAGCAATTTATAGGCAGCTGCACACGCTTCGACAATTGGGACTTTCGCCCTTTTTCTCGTAGGGAACTCCCCTATACCGCTTAGGGAGCATTTTCTCAGAAGTGAGACGCTCGGATTTTGTGGTTTGATCATTGCACCCCCCAAGAGCGGACCCCCAAGACATCAGCTACGCTGCCACTGTCATCGGGAAAATCCCCAATTCACTTTAGAATTATTCATCGCATAGACCGAAAACGATGAGAGATACCACTTCTCTACGCTTTTTAAGGCTCTTGGCCCAGTTATCCATGACTTGCTTGGCATCGGATGGTGCAACTTTCTATTCTCACACAACAAACAACTACAGAAAACAACTACAGAGACCAGTTCATAATTATACTGACAAACGCAGCCACTCCAATTACCAGCAGTGCTACTGCTGAGCCGAACGGCAAGAACGATACTGCATCGGCAGGTAGCCCCTGCTTCTTGATCTTTCGAAGTCTTAGCACATGCTCAACCATTCCCGCCATAAGAACTACGAGTCCCACACAGATAAGAGAGATACCCAGTCGACCAGGGCCTGGCGATATCTGCATGCCTTCCTCCTGTTGCTCCAAATAGTAAAAAAACTGGGTAATTGAAAAGCCAAATGTGAATAGCGATAAAGACGTGCGAATCCAGGACATCAACGTCTGCTCGGAGGACAGTGCCGTGCGGACAAGTGCAGCCGGAAGTCGCAAATCCTTTGGAGGTTTTACATTTTCATTCATGGCAATGACCTCTCAATTATGTTGGTCAGCATAGCTACAAAACTAGCTTAGACCTATACTTATCAACACAGCGATGCCGATTAACAGCAGTGCTGTTGTCGCTGCAACTGGCAGGGAAATTAATGAAACTCTTGGCAGTCCCCGCCGTTCCATCTTTTTGAGCCTCTGCACATGCTCCACGGCCCCAAGCACGAGCCCTAACATTCCAAGACAAATAATGGCAATTCCCAGTCGATGCAGACCTGCCAAAGACCCAGTACCCTCTTGTTGCTTTTCAAGGTAGTCAAGAAACTTAGTTATTGAAAAACCGAACGCGTATAACGAAGCAGAAGTGCGTATCCAGGCCATCAGGGATCGCTCTGAGGAGAGTGCCGTGCGGACTAAAGCGTAAACCCCCAGCCTTTCTACTAGTCTTGCTGCCCTTGTCTGCTCGTCATTTTGCGATGGTTGCGAATCAATTTCGTGAACCATGTAATAATCCCCTCACTATTCAATAACTCTCAACAAGAATTCTCATCCATCTTATCCGGGCATTGTAAGAATGCCTGTACGCCGTCCTCAATCGACTCATAAAAGTGATCGACACCAATCTTCCCCTCCAAGCCTGTACGGCGTATTGTTTGACGTAAAGCATTTTTCGTTTCTGCGAAAGAGAGTGTTATTCCTTTGGTCCCTAGTTCAGTCTGCAACTTCGTCAACAGCTCGGCTCCGGTTGAGTCTAAATGGTTGATTTGTTGCGAAGGGAACACGATAGCGCGTACAGGGATTTCCGCCTCGGCAATGAGTTGCCGCACCTTGTTACCGAAATAGCGAGCATTAGCAAAGATAATCGGAGCGTCGAAACGGAAGATCAGCAACCCAGCAAGCGTTTGGGCTTCCGGATGAACGGTAATATCGCAGTACGTATCTGTCCCTGGTAGCCGCCCAAGCACCGCTGTGGCAGGGTGACTCACGCGATGGACGAGAACGACAATCGCCAGAATAACTCCAAAGGCTACCCCTGGCAATATACCCAGCAAAAGTACGCCCAACAATGCAGCCATTGCGTAAGCAAACTCCCCTCGATTGATCCGACGCAACTGTCGAAAATACGAAAACTTCAGCAGACCAAACATTGCAGTAATTACGATTGCGCTCAGTGTGGCCTGTGGCAGTTTGAAAAAGAGCGGTAGGGCGAACATAAGCGTCAGAATAACAAGTCCGGCATTGATTAAGGATACAACCTGGGTCTTGCCGCCCGCTCGCGTGATCACCGACCCTCGCGATAAGCTGCCGCACACCACAAAACCCGAACTAAACGCTGCCCCCAGATTTCCCAAACCAAGCCCAACCAACTCCTGGTTTGGATCAATATTCTCCCCGGTCGTCCCAGCGCCTACATCCGCTACGCTAAGAGAAACCGAGTAACCAAGTAGTACGATCGCAAATGCACCAGGCAGCAGGGCTACCATTTTTTGCAAGCTCAACATCGGCACAGCTAAGGTTACCATCCCAGTCTTTACTTCGCCAACCACACTAACGCCGTACTCTGTAAGCCCCAAAACCGAGACAGCAAGAACAGCAAGTAGTACCGCTATTAGCGCTGACGGAGCATGCGGTCGGAAATACCTAAAGCTAAACAGTAGGGCAAGACTTACAAGACCCACCACAGTTGTGGCAAAGTTTAGCTGCCCAGATGTGGCCAAAACCGCCCACAAACGCGACAGAACACCCATGTATTCTATTTCCAGGCCAATAAGTTGGGGCAAGTTGCGTAGTTCTCCGAGCATCCCTGCAGCTGCGTTTTCGGTCCCGAACAGTAATGGTATTTGGCTGATGATCACAGTTAGGGCTATGCCCTGAGTGAAGCCTTGCAGCACCGGCTTTGCCAGAAAGTTAGCAATCCATCCCAACCGTAGAAGCCCGAATAGAAGGAAAAGCGCACCGACCAAAAGTGCGAGTAACGATGTTAGAGCTATGAATTCACTCGGGCCCCCTACTACCAGAGCGCCCACCGTGACCGCCGAGATGATAGCGATTGCCGCCTCGGGGCCCACACTTAGAGTACGCGATGTACCAAAGACTGCATAGGCCACCATCGCCAACGGCACGGCATAGAGACCGTATATTGGTGGCACGCCGGCAATCCCGGCATAAGCGAGCGCTTGAGGCACTGTCATCGCCCAGACGGCCAACCCCGCCATAATGTCAGCCCGAAGCCAAACTCTCTTGTAACTCTCCAGCCAAGTTATGATTGGTAACAGAGAGCGAAAGAACCCTCCGGAACCGATTCGTTTTTTTTTTGCCATCATGTCAAGATTTCTCTTCCTTTGACCGTCAGCTTGCCATAACCATTCACTTAACACGCTTGACAGCCGGTGGATTCCAATCGCCCGTGAGGACTTCTAGTCTAGGCCAGTAAAGACGCAAGACCAAATCGAAATCGCCCTTTGGGGCAGGAAGCCAGTTTGATTCTTTATCTTTACCAGGCGATGCCTGCTGGATGTAGATATCCAAGGAACCGTCTTTGTTAAATTCGAGCTGGTCTCGATCTCCGATGGCATAGCGTCCGATGGGATTATCCGCGAAGTACAGTTGCTCATTATACATGGTAAGCGACCAGAACCCCCGGATTGGAGGTAATTCGCTTTTGTCGAAGTGAATGACATAGCGATGTTTTCCATTATACGGTTGCCCATCACTATCGACGTTTGACATCGGATAAACGGCATCTTCCGGAACGTTAGCACCTAACCCGACCAGAGCGATATACGCTCGTTGCAAATAGGAGCTGCCATAGTTGCCTATCATTTCACGAGCAATTTTCCAACCGTTGACGGTCTCAGCCGCTCGTTTCTCCGCAATCATCTTCTGGGCTTCGCCAACCGCCCGTTTGAGATCTTTTTGTGTGTTCACCGAAAGTTTGGAAAACTCGAAGTCCTCCCCCGGGATAATTCCGATCTGCTTGAGCTGCTGAACCATGTTCCAGTCAAGCTCATGAGGAGGGTTATTCTTGAGCAGCTTGGCGAATAATTCAAAATAGGCCTTAGCGCTCATCTTAGCCACCTGAACCGGAGGCGGCGTTTTAGTGTCCCATTTCGAATTAACCGCCGCTTTAGACACTGGCACGTTCGATTCACCCCACTGGCTCAGTGGTGTCGCCCTGTATCCGTCCTGAATTCGATGCACGTTTTCGTAATCCGCTGCCCCGTTTGTTTGAGTGCGCCCGATGATCCAGCCAATATTGGTCGAGGATCGAATCGATTCAACACCGTCGGGCAGCTCACCTTGCCACTTGGGACCAACAATCGCGAAGTTGGCCGCCTTCGTGCCCGAGGTTCGGCTGCCTGGTGTGGCGATTACGTCGCTCCACATGTCCATCATTTGCAGCATATAATACCGTCCGCCCGTGTCAGCGACTGATAGAACCAGTGGCTCCTTGGAAACATCAAACCAAAGGCTTGAATACAAAGTATCAGCGTTTGGGCGCACGACTTCCCTGAAGGTATGATCCGGAAAGGCTCGCAAATGAGCGAACTGATTCATTGGGGAGTGGAATCCTTTGGGCGCCTCGACGTTGGTCGAAACCCGACGCGTCATCTCCATCAGCACCATTGGATAGGCATAAATATAGGCCTGGATGCTGGTCTCTTGATCTTTATCTTTATCTGCTGCTTTCGCGCAACCGCCAACCAATTGTAGAATGATCGATATCGCCACAATTTGTGATGTAAGTGGTCTTTTCATTCCAAGAATCCTCTTTTTTGGTTTCAAGTCCAACACAAGCTAACAATTATTAGCTAATAATTACTCACCACTTGGCCATTCACTTGCTCAGCCGGCAAGAATCTCACCCCAGAAACACCCCCGCAGAAATCCGCCTGATACCTTACTATTTGTACGCGGCTCTAATCGCCTTAACCGTGTTCTCGGTATTGTCCATGGCGCTGGCGATCATGCGGAAGTTAACTAGTGCAGCCTCATACCCGTTGTAATGCTCGGTTATGGCGGCGGCGGTTGCGTCAGTGACAACCATGACCTCGAACCCCTGCTCCACCAGTTCTCGCATATGGGATTCCACGCATAGGTTCGCCGACATCCCGGCCAGGATTACCTTGTCAATGCCCGCTTTGCGCATCTGCAAAACGAGGTCGTTCGACTCGGGCCCGTAAATCTTGTGCGGGCTGGTCACAATCGTCTTGCCGTTGTTGATATAGGGCTTGAACTCCTCAAGCCAATCGGCCCCCGAGCCTTCGAATCCTGTGAGATCGAGTGCGCCGGCACGATCGAACATCGGGAGTGAGTGCATTATCAACTCAAGCGTGCCCTCGAACTTCCATTTGTGGTCGAGTGGGTACATGTATTGCGGTGAGATGAATACTGGTAATCCCGTTTCGTCGGCGACCTTGAACAATGCTACCAGGTTCGCAACTGTCCCGTTCTCAGTGACGCTCTTGCCGACGACACCCCAGGCGGAACCCTTGGGCGACAGAAAATCATTCTGTGGATCGGTGATCATCAGCGCTGTGTTGCCGCGAGTTATCTCGAAGCCAGGCAAAGGCAGCCCATCGTTTACCGGCGGGGTGTGAGCTGTGGCAACGACCACCTCAGCCTTTGTAGTCGCGACATGGGGTGTTTTATGGTTATAGTTCCGCGCGATACTCGTACTCTCGTATGTCGCCACACCGATAAGACCGACAAGAACCACAAGACCGACCGAGATCATGATAAAAATTCTTTGCTTAGTCATTGTAACACTCCTTTCATTTGTGTTAGCTGACTTTCCCCACCTGAACTTCGCCCAGCTAGGCCGCCGGGACAGAATCGTCTTTTTTTTGCTATCATATTGAGCTTCCTCCGCATTTGGCCATCAGCTTGCCGTACACAACTGCAATGACCATGGAAAGAACCCCGAAGACAAGCACCACCGCCACAGCCGCTGTGCCAGGATAATTGTTATTTACTATAAGCAAACCAAGTCCAACATTGCGAATAGCTGTCGAAATCGCAAGCGAGCGCTGTCGCTGGGCCGTTTCACCAAACATCATCCAGTGACCAATCAAGAGCGACACGCTAATCCCCAGAACCACCGCCAGACTTGCTAACACGCCGAGTTCAATAATCTCCTTGCCCTGTACCCCAACAATCATGATCATACTGATAAGTAGCCCCACTTGACCGATCCTGGGAACGACCAGAAGCAATTTCGCCGTCCATTTTCGGCTAAAGTGTTTGATTGCCATTCCCAAGCCAAGCGGTATCAACTGAGCAGTCAACAGGGTCTGGATGATCTGAAGGACTGATAGTTCTAATCCCGCCTCGCTTTGGGGCAAGCAGAGCAGAAGAATCGCCGGTGTCAGTGGTACACAAAGCAGCGCCACAATCGTCATCAGCCCAACCGCATATACAACGTCTCCATTTGCCTTCTCGACAAACGGAGGGACCATGGGCGCAACCGGCACGGCTGCCATTATCAACAACCCTATCACCACATCCGTGCGAAAGGGAAGGAACTGCAGGGCCAAATAGAACAACAAGGGAACCACAAGAAAATTCGCTAGTATCCCGCGCATTATAGGACCCAACTGCCTGACAACATTGAGAACCTCCCCAAATGCCGTGCGCAGCCCCACGCCCAACATCAAGAATATGATCGAAACCATCAGCAAGTATGTGACAACTATGGCCATCAGTGTCGCTTTCTTCCATGCCGGACTTTGGTGGTTGCTACACCAAACTTTAGAAGGAACCCGTGGGGGCAAGATCACCTGCCCCCACGTTCCACATAGAATCTAAGTTCGGCCTTGTCTCTTAGACGCCAATCAACTCCGCTACAGGTTCGCTTTCTCTGGCCTGCAGTGGATAGGGAGTAAGCGGCTGCATGGTCGTTGGCCCTTCACCTTTGGCCAACAGCTCCACACGACCCCTCAACCAGGCTTCTTCTTCTTCGCTCATGTTTAATAATGGTGACCTCACCTTGTGGCCACTGACGACGCCCTTGAGCTCCAACCAGTATTTCCAGAAGGCCACGACGTAAACGCCCTTGCGGTAATTGGGCCAGAAAAATTCGTTCAGGAGTTGTCGGCCCGGCTCGATCTCGTTGTATTTTTCCAAGCCTTTTTCCCACTTACCCGCCATGATCAGGTCCGTGTAGTCCCGAATCGGCGTGTAGCCAGGCTCCTGCAAAAGCCACAGGTGCCAACTTGTGCAATGGCACGGATTCTTCATCACCTTCATTTCTTGTGGCCAATGGTCTTCTAACGGATCGCTGACCCAGATTTTATAGTCAGCTTTCCGCTCCACATCAGAGCACCACATCAGGTCCGGACGACCATCTTTTACCCCGCAAATATTCGGAATCTCATGGGCGAGTCCGGCCAGGGTATCCGAGGTGGCAAGGTGGGATAGCGGGCTATCGTAGAAGACGGTCCCGATCTCCAGCTTGTCGCACACCTCTCTCCACCATTCTTCGATCCCCTGCTGTGTGGCGCACTGGAAATACGAAGTGAGAAGCACTACCAGGTCACAGCCGACTTCCTGGGCGTGCCGAGACAGTATGATCGCTTCTTTCGCAGCGTGATGGGCCGTCTGCGGCAGAACGGCGATCTTCCCTTTGGCTTCATCGACCACGATCTCCACCACCTTCATACGCTCTTCTCGCGTCATCGAGTAGAACTCCCCGACATTCCCTAAGATAAACAGCCCATCGTTCTTGCAGTCGATCACATAGCGGACCGTATTCCGTAGATCCTCCTCATGAATCTCCAACGTGTCATCGTGAAAAGGTGTTGGAATCGTGGCGATCAAGCCCCCATGACCAAAGGTTTCCATCGACCACTGTTTTGCTTCGTGCTTACTTGCGTACTGCATTTTTAGATCCTTTCATATAAATTTCTCAGAATAACAAACTCTAGTTTTCCCACGGGGCTCAAGGCGGCCCATGTGCCCTGGCAGCTATATTCAACACGATACGTTCAAAAACAAATGCCCCTCGAAAGTACACTCTTACTTTCATAACGATTTCCTAATAGTGAGTTAGATAGCAACATCATTTGCCATGCTATCGCTTAGGGAATATTTTCTGACAGGTGAAATGCCCGAACGTTTGGTTTGATTCATTGCACCCCCAAGAGCAGGCCCCCGATACATTAGCACTGTCGGGCTAATCCCTAATTCACTTGAGAATTATTCACTGCATAGATCGAAAAAAACACAGACGCCACTTCTCTGACACACCCCAGCTCGATTGATGGCTCGAAATGTCGAAGGTCAAAAACAAACTTTACCCAAGGGCCATAACTCACTATATTATAGGCGGGACGGAGTTTGCGCTACCGACAGTCCTGGGCCAAGTATTGCCCTGGTATGATATGCAAGCCCTACCCACCAAGGAAGCCCTCGCATGACCAGCGATCCGACACCAGTCACGAAACTCGATGAACTGATGACCGCCATCAGAGCATATGACGATCCTCGTCGGGCCTCAGGCGAATGGAAGCAGGTCTACAAACTGCTGCACAAGACAGACCTGCCCAGCGATCGCGTGACCCATGTCGTGGGAATGCGCGACGTAGCTCTGTTGACAGAATTGATCGAGCAGTTGCGCAATCCAGCAGCCCCATCGGCGCCGACGCACCCTGACGCCCCAGATACGGATACCTGCAAGAGAGCCATGCGGGCCTTCCGCAAACGGCTAGTGCTCACTCGTCTGGACGAAGAATCGAAGATCGGCGGCCACAGCGCCCTAACCTCGGGCGCAAATTCGCAAATGTCCGCTATTGTCCCGCCCCTCGAATGGCCCAACTCCGTCTGGCAGGAACTCATCCGCCAAGGTAAGCTGCGATACGTCGGCCATGGGTTCTACCAACAAACCAAACACTAGCTGCTTGCCGTACTCCCCCCGTCGATCCTTACGAAACACAGTCCCGCATCTGCCCCTGCAGAGCAAAGATTTCCTAGCGGCCCGTTTGACCTGGCCCAAGTGGTACATTTTGCTCGCCCACTGACAGTCTTATAATTGCGCATCTCCATATGTAGCAATACGTTATCGAACCCATTGCCTGCCGGGTTTTTGCCTCCAAATCCGAGTGTTGCCTTATACAACGATTCCCGATACAACTTCAGCAGACAAACATAGAAATTTAAGCTTTTCTGTTTGATAAAAGCTCAATTGAGATTATATTAGTCTCATATTCGTTGCTATTTAATGCGAGTCTGGAAAAAAAATGGATATTTTGAAGCGGAACACGGATTATGCTTTACGTGCCATGGTACACTTAGCCACACATTGGAAACAGGGCCCCGCATCTGCGAAAACCTTGGCCTCGCAGGAGGATATCTCATACCCGCTTGTGCATAAGCTGATGCAGAAGCTTATCAAGACCCAGCTTGTTGAAAGTTCAGTCGGATCTAAAGGTGGATTTAGTTTGAGCAGGCGTCCGTCTAAGATCAGCTTGCTTGAAATAATAGAGACTATCCAAGGACCACTACGGCTGAATAGATGCCTTTTAGACGTAGATAGTTGTCTTCGCCAAAAAAATTGTCCTGTGAGCAAAAAACTTACGAATCTTCAGAAGTATATGGAAAAATATCTTCATGGGATCACCTTGGACGACTTGTTGCCAACTCGGAAGTCTCCAAGGAAAAAGAGACCGAATACGATTCCTGAAAAGTGAAACGTTAGCCATTAGAAGAGGATCGACTTAAGATGATGGTGATCTGCTCCCGGAATCTTGATGAGCCAATTTTGTCTGCTGGGCTCGCTTCCTCTTAGCCGTGGGCCTAAATAGCATCGCCAAGCCCATGGCCGCCAACACAAAAAGAGTAGCAGGTTCCGGAACACCTACCCTAATAGCGTCCAGTTCATAGTCCCCATCTTCAGCTCCGTATATTCTAACCTTTGCGTAGTAAACCTCCGTCCAATCAAACAAAGTCGTTCGCTCCAGATTCGTAAATTCCAAAAACGGAACGAACACCGTATGTGGGTTTGGATTCACCGGGAGCAGTATCTCGTTGGTCCATGCTCGGGGCGCCCGCGTCTCGCCCAGTTGGGCCACGGAGAGCACCAAACGATATTCGTATTCTGCCGAGAGGAAATCTATCAGGAACCCGGTGTTTGGCGTGCCGTCATCATCAATCAGATCGAGGCTCCCCCCGGATGGGCCGATACCGTACCAGTTCACCCCCCACTCGGCTCTGTAGGGTGAGACAACCGAGTTCGTTCCCAGCCCAAGTTTCCCGCCAGCCACTATCAGATCAGCCGAACCATAACTACCCTCGGGATTGTCATAGGTGTCCACCTTGGCATACCGATGACCGGAGAGGGTATTTGCCGGGTCAAGACCGAACATATCGCTCTCGTCAAACCCCAGTCCGAACACGCCGACATGTTGCGGATAGCCCGTAAGGCTCGGGTCGTCGTTGAATGTGTCAATGTTAATGGGGCTCGCCTGTACCGCTGAACCGACCAGAAAGAGAATAGTAGCTACGATTGTCGAACGCACTTGAAGACTGAGCATGAGCTTTTTCCTCTCTTCATTCCGCTACGAGCAGAATGTGACTATAGAGACAAACACAACAATCCATCCGGTCTAACAGGCAAGACGAGAGAAAGGCACTGCCCGTGACGGGTAAAAACCGAAAAAATACGTTTTTTTACACTTTAAGGGGAATTTTTATCGCCAATGCCTCACCTTGCCAGCTCCTTCTGCCGCTTGAAACAAATTCGTTGTGCTTTATCGCCATTGCTGCTACAATTAATTTTTGTCCGGCGACTGTTCGCCGGTCCGACGTTTAAAAAGTGATAGGAGAGTTGAAACACCCCCCATGCCATTCAAGAAGTTACGGCTTATCAAGCCTCTGCTTAATGCTGTCCATTCCGAAGGTTACGAGATTCCTACTGCGATTCAGCGAGAAGCCATCCCTCACTTGCTCCAGGGAAGGGACCTGCTCGGCTGCGCACAGACGGGAACCGGTAAGACTGCCGCCTTCGCTCTGCCGATCCTCCAGCGCTTGCACGCGGATGCGGACAGGCCAAAGTCATCCAGGCAGGCAAGGGCTGCCAAGCGTTCCAAGCGGATCCGCTCCCTGATCCTGACTCCCACTCGCGAGTTGGCTGCTCAGATTGGAGAGAGTTTCCGCGTGTATGGCAAGCATACCGGCTTGCGCCACACTGTCATCTTCGGCGGTGTGAAGCAGGCTCAGCAGACCCGGGCCTTGCATCGCGGCGTAGACATCCTGGTAGCCACGCCGGGCCGGCTGCTCGACTTGCTCAATCAGCGATTGCTATCCCTGAAAGATGTGGAAATATTCGTTCTTGACGAAGCGGATCGCATGTTGGACATGGGTTTTATCCACGACATTCGCCGTGTGATCGCTCAGATGCCCACCAAGCGACAGACCCTGATGTTTTCCGCGACCATGCCAGATACAATTCGCAAACTGGCCGGAACAATCCTGAAAAAACCGATTCAGGTCACAATAGCGGCTGAGTCTCCCGCCGCCGACACGGTCAAGCAGACTCTATATTTCGTCGAGCCCCAGAGCAAGCAAACTTTGTTAAAGCACCTGCTCGATGATCCTCAGATCACCAGAGCTCTGGTCTTCACTCGCACCAAATACGGTGCTGATAAGGTTGTACGTCGGTTGACCCGCGATGCTATTGTCGCCGAGGCGATTCACTCCAATAAGTCCCAGAACACCCGCCTGAGAGCATTGGCTAATTTCAAAAGCGGCAAGACCCGAGTGCTCGTCGCCAGCGACATTGCCGCTCGTGGCTTAGATGTCGATGACATTTCACACGTGTTCAATTACGATCTGCCCAACATAGCCGAAACCTACGTCCATCGTATCGGACGAACCGGACGGGCGGGCGCTCGCGGCCAAGCCATCTCATTTTGTTCTGATGACCAACGCAGCTACCTACGTGAAATCGAGCGATTGTTAGGCAAATCCATTCCTGTCTTACCCCATTCAATCAAAACTAAAATGCCCCCGATGCCCAAGTCCAACCCTCGCAAAAAGCGCTTCCCCTCACGAAGGTAAGCGATGCCGTTGATTGTTCCATGATCGACACTCCCACTGATAACTCTTCGCCCATCACAAGCGTGTGGGTGAAACGGGTGTTTCCAGGCACTTTTCTATTGCCTGACGGACCTGCTGTTCATCGAAGGGCTTGACGATATAATCCTTCGCCCCGATTTGTTTACATTGTTGGACTATTCTATGTTGGCCCAGAGCGGAAACCATCACCACTTTTGCGCTAGGGTGGGCTTTGATAAGTTTCTCAAGAACATCCCGGCCCGCTGCTTCTCCGGCACCGGGCATGACAATATCCAAGAAGATCAAGTCCGGATGTTCTTTGTCATATTGCTCCAAAACTTGATCTGCCGTCTCAGCCTCAACAATTCTATACTGTTTGGGCATAATCCCTTTGAGTATCTTTCGCATAAACATTGAATCATCAGCGATTAGAATTGTTTTCATGGAAACCTCCCATTTCTGTGTTTACACTGCTCAACAATCTCAAAATTCCCGCCCCTCTGTTCCTTCGCCCCAAAGAAGACGCCTGTTGCATAACTTCGTAACTAAAGTAAGACATGTCTCCCTGATAGGACAATTCCTTCACTACACTTTCACTGCCGTTGCCTTTTCTGCCCCAAGCTTCTCAGCGATATTGTTAGCAATTTCTATCAGGGCTTCCGCGGCCAGACTTTTTGGCTCTGAGCGGACGATCGACTCGCCAAGCTCCTGAACCTTTATGCAGGTCTCCGCCGCCGGTGGAACTACGCCAAACACGTTGCAGCCCAGCTGTAACCTCAGTTCCATAGTGTCCACTGGTATTGGCAAGGCACTGCGATTGACTAGGGCAATTCCAACCAAGCCCGCTGCAGCCTCCCAGGATTTCAGTAAGTCCATGGTGACCTTGGCCGGTATCATGTTGGTTGGATCGTGCTCCATTACCATAGCCACGAAGTCGCAGTTGCTCACCGCTATCCGGCTCGCGGCTGAGGGCTGGCAGGGTAAATCAATAATTACATAATCCGCCATTTTCGCGTATCCCCCAACTATGGCCTGTGCATGCTCTGAGCCTATATTCTCCACTTCCTGACCTGGCTGGGGACCAAAAAGAGCATTGAATCCAAACGGAGTGTTGGTCAGCCTATTACGCAATTCACGTTCATCAATTCTACCCGCTTCGAGTTCCAGTAGGTTGCCCAGGTTGGCCACCGGGGACTGTCTGGTCAACATCGAAAAACTGCCGTAGTAGGGCCTAAACTCCAGAGCTATCACACTGGTTTTCGGGTTCGCCAGTGAAGAGGCCACATTCAGTGCCACCGTCGTTGTGCCCACACCTCCTTTGACACCCATAAAGCCGATCACTTTCCCCCGGCTGGTTTCCTTTACTTGCCGCAAGACGCGTTTGCGAGCCAGAAGCGCTTTCACTCGTGCTACGATTTCCTCTGTATCAGCCGGCTTGGTCACATATTCGTCCGCGCCGGCCTCAAGACCTTTGATCTTATCAGGAACCTGCGTCCGAGCACTGAACATGATGATCGGCAGATCCGCGTACTCCGGCTCGTCCCGCAATTGCTGGCAGACTTCAAGCCCGCTGATATCAGGCAGCATAATGTCCAAAATCATCAGGTCCGGGCACTCTGTATGAACCTTATTCAAAGCTTCGGCGCCACTTTCAACGGCGCAAACGTCGTAACCTTCAGCCTTCAGAGCGTACCCAACCACTAGCGATACGTTTGGCTCATCATCCACGATCACTATCAGTATTTTCTGTTTCATTGTAATATCCTTGTTTTGGCTTTGCAGATCAAAATCCCATCCTTTACTACGGATCACCGCCACAGTTTTGCTTTATCCTTGGGCGATCGTCTCAGCCAGTTGGAAGATGCTTTTAGCCACAGGTTTTCGAGGGTGGCTCACCACTACTGGAACCCCTTCCTCCAGACTGGCCACCAGTAACGGTCCATCGCTGGGAATCTTACTAGCTATCTTGCATCTCACGATTTCTTCAATATCTTTCACTTTGATCCCGACAGCCAAATCATAGCGGTTAAGGACCACCAGGATTGAATCAGGCCTATAGTGCATCGATTCTTCCCGCTCGAAGAAGAGTCGGACATTGCGAAGAGCTGAAAGTTCCGGCGTAGTTATCAGCACAATTCTATCGGCCAAGCCCAAAATGGACCCAGTAGCTTCGTCAAGCACAGGTGAAAGATCCACAACGACGTAGGCGAACATCTCCTGCAGCTTGCCAAGAACCTTAGACAAAGACGCCGTTTCTAATGCTCCATTGAGACTTATCTGTGAAAGCCCATCCAGAACCCTTATTCCCGATGAGTGAGACATCAGAACGTCATCTATCAATCCCACGTCCAGGTCGTCAGCACGGGACATAAGGTCGGCTAAGCCATATTTCGAGGAAACGTTAAGTATCAAACCCACGTCACCCAGACACATATTGGCATCCACCAAAACTATTTCCTTCTTGGTAACTTTGCGCAAAGCCACCGCCAGATTGCTAGCCACCATTGTACGCCCCACTCCGCCTTTGGGGCCATAAACAGCCAGGATCTGCCCTCGGTCAGGGATCTCCGTTGGTGTTAGCGTTTGGACCAAATGTTCCCTGCGTTCCAGAAGGGCAGCCACTCGAGCGGTCATCTTCTCAGCATCCACCGGTTTGGTCACATATTCATCGGCCCCCGCTTTTAAGCCCTCCACCTTGTCCGCCACTTGGGCTCGGGCGCTGAGCATGATGATGGGCAGGTCGGTGGTCTGGGGATTTTTCCGCAGTTGCTGACAAACATCCATACCACTCATGTCCGGCAGCATCACATCTAGCACTATCAGATCTGGCTGCTCGAGTGCAACGACCTTCAGGGCTTCGGCTCCGGTTTTGGCGGTGACGATCTCGTAGCCTGCGGCCTCCAGGGAATATCCTATCAAGCGCAAGATATTCGGCTCGTCGTCCACTATCATAATTTTTGACTTCATGTCGAAATACTCCACTTCGCTACTGCAATCCTGATTCGTCCTTCAAGTTGCGACTACAGACAAAACAACTCAATCCTCGTCTCCAGCTTGCGCTTCAGTTGAAGCAAAGCCTTCCTGACTGGATACTTTTATGGGCTGTTCACTAGCAAGGTCCCCCGTTTCTTCCAAGACTTCCGTTATCCGTGCCACTACGGCGCTTGTTTTTACTGGCTTGACTATGTATGCGTCGGCTCCCGCTTGAAGACCCCTGATCTTATCCGGTATTTGGTCCTTGCCTGTGAGCATGACAATCGGTATCTCTGCCGTTTCCACCTTGCTACGCAGTTCGTGGCAGATCTGCAACCCGGTCATGTCGGGCAGTACAATATCCAGGACCACCAAATTTGGATGTTCCGTCGAGATCTTTTTAAGGGCTTCCGCTCCCGTGCGGGCCGTCAGCACGTCGTACCCCTCTGCTTCAAGACAATAGCTGACTACTCGCAATGTATTAGGGCTATCGTCAACAATCATTATTTTCGTGCTCATTTCATTCCTGCCTTTCAGTCTTTATCGACGAGATGTTCCCATCGATTTTGGCTTGCTTGTCCATCAGTACCGGAAGAGTCAAGTAGAACGTGCTTCCTTTGCCAAATTCACTCTCCACTCCTATGTATCCTCCATGAGCCTCTACGACCTTCTTAGCTATATGCAGTCCCAGACCTGTCCCATCGCCAGCACGCTTGTTGGGCCCGTCACCCTGGTAGAACCTGTCGAAAACTTTTGGTAGATCTTCCTCGGCGATACCCTGCCCTTGGTCGATGACCTTGATTGTAGCCAGATCGTCAGCCAACTCCCCTGTAATACGCACCGCGGAATCGTTCCCAGAGAACTTAATCGCGTTTCCGATCAAATGAGACAAAACGCGTTGGAGACGATCTGGGTCTGCTCGGACCCTAAGGGATACTCCAGGATCAGCATACGACAGCGACACGCCCTTTTTTCCAGCCAGGTCTTCCAAAGACTTCAAAGCTCTCATAACAAGGCAGTTGAGTTCAATCTCTTCCATATCTAGACCCAAACGATCCGCTTGAAGCCGAGACACATCGAACAAATCGTTGACCAACGCTTTCAGACGATCCACATCCTGAGCAGCCCTGGCCAAAAACTCTCGCTGAATGTCGGGATCCTCAACTTTGCCGCTCAGAAGTAACTCCAGAAAACCAGTTATGGAGAAAAGTGGCGTACGAAGCCCATGCGAAATACTGGCGATCAGTTCATCCTTCATCTGCATTAGGTCTTTCCCAGTCTCGGCTGCTTCTTTGCTCTCGGTAATATCGTGTAATGATACCAGGTAGGATAGCTTGCCATCCCAATCAGTTTGCACAACGCACATCTCACAGGCCGTTTGTTTACCTTCGTGGCCAGCAATACTAATCTCTGTCCGTTCAGTTGTCCTCAGAGGATAATCAAATCGCCAACCCATCGGCTCATTGCTAGCTCGGCCCAGGAGATGTTTCGCAGATCGGTTGACAAAACGCACAATTCCTTCTTCATCGACAATGACCATACCGTCTGCACTTTCGTCCATGATTTTGAGCAGGCGTAATTCGCTACCCTGCAGCTCACGCAAGCATTGCTCTCGATCTGCTTGCCACTGCTGCCGTTCGATAGCATAATCGATAGATCGCCTCAGCAAATGCCCATCCAGTTCTTGTTTACTCAGGCGATCCTGCACCGCAATTTGTGTCGGTACGACCGCCTCTCGTTCGGCCAGATCCTCCGTCAGCAGTATCACCGGAACATCGGGAGCCTTTTCATAAACCTGACTTATGGCCTCAGATCCCTGAGCGTTGGCCAAGTCAGTATCCAGAAGGATCACGTCGAACTCACCTTGCTCAAGACGTTCCAGTCCTGCAGAGAATCGGTCCGCTGTTTCCAAACAAAACTTATTGTCCCAAGCCTCAGCCAGCATTTCACTTATCCTCTTAGATTCGACCAAATCTTCCCCGATCAGCAAGACTTTGATAGTTCTGTAACACACTGTTCCAACTCACCTTTTACCTTTCCCCCGCGGCCGTTGAAAGAACCTTCAAAGCAGCTTGTTCTTCTCCCTTGTGGGCCGGAAGAACAAAGAAGAAGGTGCTCCCCATACCGAGTTGACTTTCTACTCCTATCTGTCCTCCGTGGCTCTCTACGATTCTTTTGGCTATATGCAAGCCCAGCCCTGCTCCGCCCCCGGCTCGCTTATGTGAGCCATTGGCTTGGTAGAACATGTCGAACAGGTGTGGAATGTCTTCTTCCGGAACACCCGTTCCTTGGTCGATTACCTTGACCGTAACCAGACCGTCGAGCAACTCCGAAGTTATCCTCACTGGACAACCAGATTCTGAGAACTTGATGGCATTGGTGACTAGATTAGTCAGCACCTGTTGAAGGCGATGCCGATCCGCTTTGATTCCCAAAGGTGTCTCGGAGCCACTGTATGTTAGAGCGATACTTTTCTCTTGAGCCTGCTGTCGCAAGGAGTCCAGGGTTTCGCGGATAACGCTCCCCAGTTCCACCTCCTCCAATTCTAATTCCATTCGGCCCGCTTCCAGTCGGGACACGTCCAGCAAATCATTAACCAGCAACGTCAGGCGGTTCGCGTCTTGGCTGGCTCTGGTCAGAAACTCCTGCTGAGTCTCCGGGTCTTTCACTTTGCCGTCCCGCAACAACTCCAGAAAACCCCTTATGGAAAACAGCGGAGTTCGCAGCTCATGGGAAACGCTGGCGATAAGCTCATCCTTCATCTCCATCAGTTTTAGCTCAGCCTCCTCCGCCAGCTTGCGATCAGTGATGTCATGCAGTGATATCAACTGGGCAGCTTCTCCCCACCATTCCATTTCGGTCACCTGGATCTCTGCCACCATCTTTGTTCCCTCTGGCCCAGCGATGTCGATCTCCCCAGGTGCATCTGCTCCTATGGGAAAACCGAACGCTTTACCTTCGAGCTCCCCAGCCTCGTGCCCAAGGAACTGCTCGGCAGCCGGATTGACAAAACATACCTTTTCTTCAGCGTCGATAATAATTAAACCATCGACATTCTTTTCGATGATCTGCCGCAGACGCGATTCGCTTTCCAGCAATCGCTCTCTCTGCTGCTCACCTATTTGAGCCAGGTCCTTTGCTGCGTCCTCTGCCATCTTGCGGTCCGTGATGTTGGAAATAACATGAACTGCCCCGAGAAAATCCCCCTGCTCATTCTTAATCGGGTCTACCGTGACTTCGAACCACTGATCACCCAAAGGCAATACGGTACTCTCTCTTTGCTGTGTTTCCCGCATACGCGTCAAGGGACACTCTTTTATGGGCTCCGTAGTGCCGTGTACAAATTCGTAACAATGGTGCCCGACCACCTCTTGACAGGGCTTGCCAACTATGTCCAGCATCGCTTTGTTACATTGAGTAATGCGAGAATCCGAATCGAGAACACAAATACCGTCGCTGATAGTATCGAAGGTAGTACTCCATTGCTGTGAAAACAAATGCTGAGCCTTCTCCGCACGTGTGCGCTCAGTAATGTCTCTTCCGTAGAAGTTCGCATATGCGGTATCCTTTATGGGCACTATTTCGAAGGAATAGACCCGGTCCGCAACTCTACATTCTTCAAGGCCGTTTACATCCGATTCAAGGCTTGTTCGTGCCGCCTGAATCCATTGCTCGGGCACGCATTCCCCCACCTGGCAGCCCCACTGCTCCAGAAGCTCCCCGCAGCTGGGATTGGCGTAGAGAAGTTTGCCGTCGCCGGCTACGCGCAGCACCGGGTTGATGTTTTCCGACGGAAACTTGGCCAGGCTTTCGATTTGTTCCCTCGCCCGACGACTCTCTTCTCGCAGCCGTGTCTTTTCCAGTACCGCTTGAATAGTAACGGGCAGCTGCTGCATATGATCTGGGCTTTTAATCACGTAGTCCGCCGCTCCCTGTTTCATCGCTTCTACGGCGATCTCTTCCGAGCCCGTCCCAGTCACGATAATCACCGGTACATCCGGACATTTCGCCTGCACGATCTCAATGACATCAGCTCCTTCGAAGCCCAGGATGTTGAAGTCGCTCAGGACCAGATCGTATGTCCCCTCGGCCAAGCGAGCTTCGAACTCCTCTTGCGAGCAAGCCTCGACAATCTCGAAGCCACTGCTCTCCTTTTCCAGAGCGTCCCGGACCAGTTCACGGTCGGCAGAGCAATCATCGATGTACAAAACTCGGATCTGCTCACTCATACCCCCACCCCTCTTGTTTGGCTTTGGGCCTAGCTTGCATCTTCTGCCCCCGTCGTGACACACCCCGCCACCAAAGCGGATGGGCCGAACAGGCACGCCAAGCCAAATGTCTTTAGGCTATGGATAAGCCCTGGACGTTCGATGTTCTCGACGCGCCTTGACATCCTGTTTGTTCGACCCCCCCCGACAAAGAAAGCAATCAAATAAGCCAAGCTTCATACCCCCTTGGCTACTCAAAACTACTTCCCACAGTCAGTACCTACGGCTAAGACACCCGATCGGAGACTGTCATGGACCTTCAAAGGACGCCAAGCTGGCTGTGTGTTCAAACCCCCAAAGCTGACCCCCAGCCCCCAAATCGACAGCGTCCCCAAAAAGCTATCTATACACCTTTTCGGCTTACTCAAGCATGACCTTCGCTAAATTGCATGAGCCATCCTCACTTTTCCACCGATTTGCTGGCCAACGAGCCAGCTCTTTACTCAAGCACGATACATAAGTCCTTGCAAAAATAGGCCTTACCAAAGCCGCTGCCCGCCTAACCTCAACCCAGCTCAAATCGTTGGCTCGCTCGAAAGGCTGCAATTATGACGATGGTTTGTCGATTTACGTGTATGCTGCGGCACTTGCGGAAAGTCCACACCTGGCACAGGAAACAGCCAAATACCGAATTGACAATCGCGGCTTTCAAACCTTGGACAGCTCTGGGACTTGCAGGATGTAGCCCTGGCCCCTTACGGTTTGAATAACGTCAGCCAAACCGTCTGCACACTGCAGTTTCTTACGAAGATGGCTAACGCAAACGTCCACAACGTTGTTCTCGAGCTTGGTTTGTTTCCAGACATGCGTGAGAATTTGCGACCTGCCAAGCACCTTACCCGGATGGCTCATGAAGTATTCCAGCAGTTCAAATTCTCGGCCCGACAGATCGACAGATTGTCCTCCGCAGCTAACCTCTCGGCTCAAGCGATCTAAGCTTATTGACCCGATTTTTAAGACAATATTCGCCTGCGATTTGGGCCTTCTGCTAAGAGCCCGCACGCGGGCCAGAAACTCGTCAAAATCAAACGGCTTGGGAACGTAGTCGTCTGCTCCACTATCTAGACCTCGGATACGGTCATCTACGCTCTTTCGCCCGGTAAGCATGAGTACAGGAACCTCAACATGGCACGTTCGCAGTTCCTGGCATACCTCGAAACCGCTCATGTCCGGAAGCATAATGTCCAGAATTATCAGATCGGGCCTTTCTGTCGCCGTCTTCCGCAAGGCCTTGGCTCCATTGTCCGCACTTATAACTTCGTAACCTTGAGCTCTCAGCACATAGCTCAGCACTCGAACCACGTTGGGCTCATCGTCTACTATCAGTACCTTGGTCTTCATTTCAATCCCCACCTTTCGTTATTGTGGCCGAAAATGGACCTAGTCATTACCATGTCCCCCTTCCCCAATTTAGCTTTCTGATCAAGAGCGTACTGACCCCGCAAAAAGATCCCCGTTTAGGATTATCTGCCAAAAAGAAATGCCAATTCAGCAGAAAATTAACCCAGAGGTGTAATTATTGATTGGGATGCGTCTCATAGTGGCTCAATGCATGTTTTGCCGGGAGTATATTCAAGCCAACCCAAGGAATGGCCGATATTAAGGGTTGGTCGCTTGCCACCCTCGGGTAGACCATCCCCCCCATGGCTTTACCCACCGGCAAGCGACCTTTGTTTTTGGGATCACAAACTAAACCAAATCGCCTAGTTGGCCTGCTCTACTGCTCGCTTGCAACTGCTCCGACATGCTTATCTCAAAACATCAAAAGAGTTCCGGGTTCTGCTATGCCGACTACACAACCTAGGCCCGGCGTAAAAAAAGCAGGGGAGCCAACCTATAGTAGGCTCCCCCCCATCCTATAGCGCTGTACTAGTTCCCCCCAGCCAGCCCCCCGCAGCACAAGGAGTCCCGAAGGTAACCCTTCAGGACATCTCTTTTATCGGCTGTTGATGTGAATTGACTCAATAGGGGAATACTTCATTTCACCATAAAGAAAACACCATCAGGACGCGGATTAGGCCTAGGCGAAACACCTATGAAATATTAAGTCAATTGTCCAGAGGCGTCAGCCCTTCACGGATGGCAAACTTCGTCAGTTCTGCCACAGAGTGCAAATTAAGCCTTTCCATTATCTGATGCCGATGGCTGTCGACGGTTTTGACGCTCACGTTGAGCTTCGCGGCTATCTGTTTGCTCGCCAGACCCTCAACCACCAATTGCAGAACTTCGCACTCGCGATGCGTCAGTTGATGTGTACTTGGATTCGCTCTCGCTGTGGGCTCATCGTGGACGTGGCTTTGCACTACTGTTCCTGCTATCGCTGGACTCAGGTAGGTCTGACCGCCTGCTACCGTCCGGACTGCCCGGACGAATTCATCGCTCGCGCAATGCTTCAGCACGTAGCCCATTGCCCCGGCTTTGAGCATATCTCCGACGAAGTGACTGTGTGAATGCGCTGACAAGCCAAGAACCTTTGTGCCGGGGACTTGGCTGGATATCTGTCGCGCAGCCTCTATCCCGTTGAGGTCGGGCATGATAACATCCATACAAACCACGTCCGGCTTGAGTTCGCCAGCTTGCTGAACAGCAGCCCGTCCGTCCCCGACTTCAGCCACGACTTCCATGTCGGGCTCTTCCATCAGTAAGGCCCGCAGGCCCTCGCGGAATAATTGGTGGTCATCGGCCAATAGAATCCGGATACTCATGACCATCTCCTTAGTAGGGTTCAACCTGGTTGTTGATGGGCGTGATTAGCATCACTATTGTCCCCCGGCCGGCTTAGTTTCCAACTGAAACTCCCTAGGTGGGATTATCTTGAGACATTTGTCGAATGAGTTTTCTGATCTTATTGTTAATCTTTGGTCCTCCGGATCTTTTCCTGGATTTGAAAATCACCGATAGAGCTCAAACCTCCTGTCGATGTCTATTGACCACGCTCAGGGGCCAGGCTCAGCTTTAGACGCCACCGGTAGCATCTCAATTCGCTTGGCGTCGGCTGGCAGTTTCAACTCAAACACGCTAGCCGGTGAACTTTCCAGAACAGTCCAGGCACTAATCTCTGCCACATATCGCGGACTGCCAGGCTGTTGTTTATAGACAATTGAGAATTTACGGGGGATTGCGTTATCCCCAACGGATATCCATATTTCCCAGTCGATATCCTCCTGCGTAAAACCAAGGTGATGACATTCGTCGTTGTCGATGGTGTGTAAGCCAATGTATTGGCCGGTTTTCGCTTTGGCGGTAAGCCCTTTGTGGGGGTCACGATAAAGGAGGTCGGCCAAGGGCAGACTCTTGCCGTAATCCTTGGCCAGCGTGTCCAGCATAGTCGCGATGGTATTGGGCATATCCAGGCGGACATACACATTCTTGGAAGGATCGAACATGGTCACCGTCTGGCCATCATAAACTATGCGCTTGCCTTGGTCCTTACCCTGAAATTGCACCGCTAGTTTATTGGGACGACTGACTTGGAATGTCCGCTGCGAGGATACCTGAATCTTTTGGCCCGAATCGAGAACATCATCGGCCGTGGTCGAAATATTAAAGCTCCAGTTTTGAGTCTGGTCCATGTACTTACCCATCTGCTGTAGGATCTCGAAGGGATCTGGCGTCTCCTCTTCGCTGGGAGCCTCTGCAACCACGTAACCCGTTTGTCCCTCCTGCTCCCCTACGACGTAGTACACATCATCAGCGTAGTAATAGGTTGTGCCGGCAATTATCTCTGTCCGATAGCCCTTGGGAAGGGCGGAGTAATAGTAACCCAACGGCGGATAAATCCACCCGTAGTAGACATCATCACCTTGCCAGTATGGCTCGTACCATCCGTACCCGTAGTTGTAATAATTGCGTCCGCCATAATATATAGGTCTATAGCCAGCTGGTAGATTTGTCACTACCCGACGACCGCCAGGCCCACGTATGCCCGCAGCTCCGTAACCGCCAGGCCCACGAACACCTCCAACCGCCCCTCCTCGCGGACCACTGATGCGGCCTGCAGCACCCCCAGCTGGCCCCCGGATGCCCCCAACGCTCCCACCTCGCGGACCGCTAATGCGGCCTGCCGTCCCTCCCGCGGGACCGCGAACAACTCCACCGGTACCGCCCCTCGGTCCCCGCCCGACAACGGCTTGGCCTCCTCTTGGTCCGGTCACGACTTTACGACCAGTTGGGACGGAACGGCTTGGACCCCTAGTCCGAGCCGGGGAATAGTTGCGTACCGAACCGTAATTCGAGCGCCGCTGACCATAGTTCGACCTTCCGTAGCTTCCGCCGCCATATCGTCTTCCACCACCATACTGTCTGCCGCTACCATATCGTCTGCTGCCCGAATATCGAACCGAACCTCGGCCGCGGCGAGCCCCACTATAACCACCTCGACTACGGCTTCTTCCGCGAGAGCCACCGCCGCGTCTACCACCACCACGACCGCCGCCGCCACGACGCGAAAAAACAGCATCGGCCCCCAGCAAAACCACAAAGACTACGAACACCACTAATAATAAACGGCTTCTAGTAGACATGGTTATTCTCCTTCTTCGCTGCCCAGCAATTCATTCATTTGAACTTGCTTGGCGTTGGCCGGAGTATCTGGCTTGAAAAGATCCTTCGCAAAGCTGGGCTTGAGATTCCATTTATCCATGATTACGGAATAACCTGGTTGCCCCGGCTCCTGCTTATATGTAATCACAAACTTCCGAGGAACGGGCGTTTGACCAGCGTCAATCCAAATCTGCCAGTCGATCAGTTCCTGTTCAAATAAGAGGTGATGACAACTATGACCTCCCACGTTGCTCAGACCGATATAACGGCCGACTTGAATATTGCTGGTCAGAGTTTCATATGGATTTCTGAACAACAGATCAGCCAAGGGAAGGGTCAGGCCGTATTTTTCAATTATAAAGTCTAGCATAGTCTCAATCGTATTGGGCACATCTATGGAGGCATATTCGTTTTGCTCTTTATCCAGCATCGTCAATTTGTCTCTCTCGTACCAGGACGATCGGCTAACATCGTCTCCTTCCGTGTCCACGAAAAGCTTACTGGGTCGAGTAACGCTAACATCACTTGCACGGGAAAGTCTTACCAATTGACCGGTTTGGACTACCTCATCCATTTGTCCGACCGCGTGAAAGCTAAAGCTCTTGGCACTGCCCAGAAGATCACTCATAGCTTTGAGAGCTTGCTTGGCTTGCGGATCGATATCTTCCGATGACTCCTTTTGTGAATCCCCGTTCTGACAGCCCGTCAACACAAACGCCAACAGTAACGCCAAGATTGTGTAAGAATACCTCATCTTAGTATCTCCTTCGCTTGCTGGTCTATGAATATCGTGATAGCCTAAACAATCCCCAAAAACCCGCCTGATGCTACCTAACCCCGCGCCCAATTATACCCCTCAATTCTGGAAAGACCACCTTAAAGACCATAATATTTACCCCAGAAGTCCTTTTCCTCCCTAACATTGCGAAAAACTAGAGCCACATAGAATGATTCCTTTGAACTATGAGTTCCAGCACTCGTTTTGAGTCCAAAAAGCCCCTTTGTGCCCAAAACCCAGCCAAAGCTCCACCTATCGTTTTTCGACCTCACAGACGCACATACCAACCGATTAAGAGAACAATGCCTTTTTGATCTCGAATTTGCCATCAGATACGCACTTGTTACCCCCACGCTTACTCGTTACCCTTATCAACATTGGGGCTAGCTCCAGCCAGCGACAAAAACACTTTTTCCCTGGCTCAGCAAATGGCTGCAAAACCAAATCCTGCTGCCCGAAACCACGTCGCTCTTCAAACAGGAGCCATAAGTGAAATTTCATAAGATCCAATCTAAAGCCTTTACTCTCGCCACTCTTAACAGTGAGAGGATTCGCATAATCGGCCTCATTGTCATGAGCCTCGCCTTTGTTCTAATCTTAGTCATTCGCGGCCTGATTGGCAGCAGTGACGAAAAATACTTGGTCTATAGCGGCGAATTGCTCTTAGCTTGCTTTGTTGGATATGAAGCCCTCATGCTTTATTTTCTCAGACGTTGCACTTTCAAGCAGTGCAACATTCCTTCCTGGTCACAGTACGCCAACGTGTTGATTGAGACTTCTTTACCAACCGTCGGCATATTCATAATGACCGAAAGCACTGCTCTAGGACCGTACTGGTCGCTGTCCGCACCTGCTATCATGATGTATTTTCTTTTTATTATTCTTTCAGCTCTGCGTTTGAATCCGGTCCTCTGTCTTTTAACCGGCTTTACCGCCACCATCGGATATCTCACAGTCACTGCCTATACCTATTGGACGTACCCTCTGCCGGACTCGCAAACGCAAGTATTCGGACTCCCTGTCTACCTTACTTATGCTGCAATGTTTCTGATTGCTGGTTGTGTTGCCGCAGCCGTAGCTGGGCAGATACGCAAACATGTGGTGGTCGCTATCCTCGAAGCCCAGACTCGCCAGCGTCTGGAGCGCGATCTGGAGATCGCTCGTTCGATTCAACAGGGACTTCTGCCAAGTAGTCCGCCTAAGATTCAAGGCTACGAAATCGCCGGCTGGAATAGACCCGCTGAGCAAACAGGTGGGGACTATTATGATTGGCTGGAACTGCCCAACGGACGCTTTGCCATTACTCTTGCAGACGTGACCGGCCATGGAATCGGCCCCGCTCTGGTGACAGCAAATTGCCATGCCTATATACACGCCATGCTTCCCACTGCCGACGACTTGGGCCAAGTCATGCAATCGATGAATGAATTACTGGTCGAGGATTTACCCTCCAATTTGTTCGTAACCTTGGCCATGGGCAGCATGGACCTGGCTCAGAATCAATTCCGCCTACTATCCGCAGGCCACGGTCCTTTGTTAGTTTATAAAGCCGATGAGCACCAAGTGCTTGATTTCAAAGCTCATGGAATTCCACTGGGCATGATAGCGTCTACTTCATATGGCCCTGCCCAGAAGATCGACCTGAACCCCGGCGACATGATCATATTGCTAACCGACGGCTTCTACGAATGGGCAAACCAGACAAACGAGCAGTTTGGCTTGGATCGACTCAAGACATCAATCCTTGCTCATCACGATTTGGCTCCCGACGCTTTCATTCAGGCGTTGTACAAGGACGTAATTGCATTTGCTGACGATACCCCTCAGCAAGACGATTTAACTGCGGTTGTACTCAAGCGAACACCGTAGTGTTTGGCAAACATCCTCCACCTGTGGTAATCCACTCATACAAATTCAGATTAATTCCTACGCCCATGTTTTTATAACGCCCCCAGGCTGCGCCCTGGGGGGGGGATATCAAAATCCATCTAATTAGCGGGCGCACTAATTAATCAGAAACGGTATCACCCAAAGCTCACCTGCCATAAAACCCCGCGCCTTGCTCACTTAACCTTTTATTGGACACAGACCCCCTCCCTAACTAATATAGCGTAGATAACCTAGCCTTTGTGGCTGGTATGCTGAACTTCTCGCGAAAGGACACGCCTTGCTTGAGGGCAAGACCATAGCTGTGGTTATTCCCTGTTTCAACGAGCAGACGCAGATTATCCCCGTTTTGGGTGGTATCGCCGACTTTATCGACTGCGTGCTGGTCGTTGACGATGCGAGCTCTGACGCCACTGCTTCGCTTGTCCAGGAGCATATTGAACGAGAAGGTCCCAATCCCAGAACTATACTCATTTGTCGTGGGAAAAATGGTGGTCCTGGTGCTGCCGTCGCCCAGGGATATCGCCACTGCCTCCAAAGGAATATAGACGTAGCTGTCGTGATAGATGGTGATGGCCAAATGGACCCGCAGGATATAATCCGACTGGCTCAGCCTGTCGTTCGCGGCCAGACAGACTACGCAAAAGGAAACCGCCTATTTCACCGACAGGCTTGGAGGCTTATTCCGCGTCATCGATACTTGGGCAACGCCTTTCTCTCCATGCTCACCAAAATCGCCAGCGGATACTGGCACGTCGCCGACTCTCAATCCGCATTTGTGGCCATCAGCCGAGAGGCCCTGGAAACGATAGGCTTGGACGAACTTTACCCGAGATATGGATATCCCAACGACATGCTGACCAGGCTAAATGTTTACAATTTTCGTGTAGCTGATGTACCCATCAAGCCCATTTATAGCGTTGGGGAGCAGTCGAATCTAAAAATCCACACCGCTGTGCCCAAAATCAGTTGGTTGATCATCCGTTGTTTTTTCTGGCGAATGTGGCAAAAATATGTCATTCACGACTTCCACCCCTTGGTACTGTTCTACTCTGCCAGTGGACTTGCAGCCCTCCTGGGAACAGGCCTATTCGTGCGGCTCCTTTGGATCTGGATCGCCACTGGTAGAATCCCGCCCGTAAATGCCCTGGCCTGGGTATTCTGTATTATCAGCTCTATTCAACTTGGCCTCTTCGCCATGTGGTTTGACATGGAGATGAACCGCGATTTGAGGGTCTCCCTAAAGAGCAAGCCTGGATGCCGCGATTTGCAGTGATCGTCTTTTGTGCTAAGGTGTGAATCCATGCGTGTTTTATTTGACATGACCCATCCAGTTCATGTGCATTGGTTTAAGTACCTGATCGGTACGTTGAGCCGCCAAGGGCACCAAGTGTTGGTCATGGCCCGCGACAAAGACGTAACCCTGCCGCTCCTCGCCGACCTGGGCATCCCGTATATGTGCATCAGTAAAAGGCGGACAGGGCTCTTCGGTACAGCCGCCGAGCTTCTGATTAGAGATGTACGCCTATTGCGAGCTGCCCGGCGTTTCCGACCGGACCTGCTCGTCGCAGGTGCCGCGGGAGTATTCATCGGCCCGGTAGGAGCGATTTTGGCTGTGCCTCGACTCATCTTCGATCAGGTGGATCTCGCTCCCTTGCAGCGGTCTTTGGGTATGCCCTGGGCCACTCTAATTTGCACCAGCGACACCTATTTGAAAGACCATCGCCGACGGCACATCCGATTTCGAGGATTCCTCGCCCAGGCATATCTGGATCCACGATATTTCAAACCAGATCCGGACCCGCTGTGCCGTGCTGGGATAGATCTGAATAAACCCTTCATCGTCCTAAGGCTTGTCCGCTGGTCTGCCACACATGACATAGGCAGAGAAGGATTGACTGGACATCAACTCGAACATTTTATTGAGCGGCTTAGTCAACACGCCAGGGTGTTGGTTAGTTCGGAAGAGCCGCTCCCGAACTCGCTCAAGCAGTATGAGAACCCCGTACCCGCTGCCCACTTGCACGATCTGTTGGCCTTCGCGGACCTCTGCGTCTCTGAGGGTGGAACAGTCGCACCAGAGGCCGGTATTCTGGGCACACCCGCTATTTGTTACAATACGTATGACTTCGGGTATCTACAGGCCCTGGAAAAACAATATAAACTAATTCATCGCTCAGAATCCTTGACTCAAGCTCTTGAAACCGCCAAGAGTTTCTTGCAGAATAATAAGCTCTCCAAGCAATGGCAACGAAGGCGGGATAAACTTTTCGAGCAAACTGACGATGTCTCCAGCTTCATGCGACGAATGATTGATCGAACCGTTCAAATGCGCCCTTAGGACTTGTACGTGAACACACAGGACACCAAAACACAGGCCCCCTTGCCCGCTACATCGCAAACGCCGGCCTCCCGTTCAACTAAGCTGTTCGTCAAGGCTCTAAAGTGGGCAGTTTTCGCCGTAGTAATTTTCTTTACCCTGCGAGAGTTGAGCATTCGTTTCGCCACCGTTTCTTGGTCCCAGATACATTACAACCCTGCAATATTGATCCTAGCTGTTTTGTGCCAGATATTTCCATTGTTTTTTGTTGGTGGTGTCTATTTTCTTTTGCTCGGCCCTCAAACGCATGGCTTACCTTGGTGGATTGTCTGTGCGATTACTACCCTCTCTCGGCTGGGAAAGTATCTGCCGGGAAAATTCGCCAGCACTGCCGGTGCCGTTTGGCTCTTCCATCGTCATGGTTTGCCCATCTCTTTGGCAACCAGAGTAACCCTGATGGCCCAGGGGCTCATGGTTGTAATGGGTCTGATTACCGCTGTACCTTTGACACTCTTTTGGCGCCCCATTTACGAAAAACTTCCCTTAGCTTGGCTATGGTGTATTCTGCTGATAATCTTTGGGATTACTTGCTTGCACCCAAAGGTCTTTCGCGCCATAGAGAACTTCATCCTGCCAAAACTCGGCCACCCCCTCCTTCCTAAAATCGTTCGCAAACGCGATTACCTCAGGCCTCTGGCCATACTGCTTGCTTTTCAATTTATAGCTGGCCTGGGCCTCTGGCTCACCATTCGCTCTGTTACAGACTTCTCACTCGCTTGGCTACCGCTGTGTATTTCAGCCCTGGCCTTAGCGGGATCCTTGGGGCTATTGGCTTTATTCGCACCGGGAGGTTTGGGCGTCCGCGAAGGTATTTTGCTAATAATACTGGGTCCCGTAGTAGGACCAGGTACTTCCGCGATTGTCGTAGTGATAGCTCGGCTAATCTCTATTCTCTCTGAGTTGCTTCTAGCCAGTGTCGGCTTTGTCGTCTTGCGAAAAGCGCGTCAAAGGAGGACAACACCCTGACTCAACCGAATGGTCCATCGAAAAAGCACCTCTGGATCCTGGTCATCTGCGTCCTGATTGTCTATTCGCTCAGCGTGACTAATCGCTGGTGGCCGACTCCTGACAGCGCCTTGTACTTAGGACTAGCCAGATCCATCTACCAGGGCCAAGGTTACCACTTTAACGGACAATTTAGCGTTAGCGTAACTCCCGGATTGCCACTATTGCTCGCCGCCATACAGGCCCTTCTCACAGAGCAGATTTGGCTCTGCAACCTCCTGATGACTATCTGTGGCCTGGCTGCTTTGCTCATGATCTACAAGGTGTTCTCTCTGTTGGACTCGCCTCGCCTGGCTTTTTGGGTCGTCGCTGCCACCGCTGCAAGTTACACCTTCTATTTATATTCACACCGCGTCTTGACCGACGCGCCTTTCGCCCTGCTTTTCTGGACAATGATATATACTGCCATGCGCTTTCTGCGATCCAGCCGATGGTGGTTAGTTCCCACAGCCCTGTTGGCCATTATGTGTATTTGTATACGGGCTCCGGGCCTGCTTCTAATCGGACCAGCGGCGCTGGCACTTGCTTTTGAGCGCACATCCAACGCCACCCGGAGCAAGCGTTTCACTTTGGCTGGCGTGATAATATTGGCTGTCGTTGTCTCAGCCGCTGCCTTCTACATCTGGGCCCGCTTGGCCGTCGAGCACCAACCGCTTTATGCCAAACATTTACTACATCAGATGGACGCCAATTGGGCGCATCATTTAAAGAGCTTTGCTCAAAGCTTCTTGGCAATGCCGATTACTCTTGCTCGCCTGCTTTTTAGCCAAAGAGGCCTGGTCTTTCGTGAAATGGGTTTTGCCGCCATGTTGTTGGCCCTGGTTGGCTCTGTTGTTCTCTTCAGACGCCGACGCGGATTCATCTCCGTGTTGGTTATTGTTTATCCCTTGGCCATGATCATTCTCGTCGGCCCTGTAACCGGTCTGCGCGAGCGATATTATATGTCCGTTCATCCTCTGCTGGTCTATGCCGTTATCCAAGGACTCTCCTGGTCTATTGCTAAGCTGCGAAGATGGCCCGCGAACCCGCCTTCTAAGACCCTGGTCCTTCGCACCGCCAAGATCATCGTTATCTTCTTCATCGCCTGCAACGCCCCGCGATTGGCCCGAGACGCGTTTTACTATGCTTACCTAAGTCATGGACCGAATTTTTATAATGTTATTGATTCCGGCAGATACGCCGAACTCTTTGATTTAGCCCACATAATCCAGACCAGCCCCCCAACAACACGCGTCGGAATCGTGGGCAAAGATGTTCGCATATTGCATTTTCAAAGCCATCGGCGAGTTGTCGATTTATATCATCTAAGGCCAGAATTGCTCAATAAACCTTCTACATTATCGGACGTTGTCGATTCACATCCCGATCTACAGGTGATTGTTTTTGAAATCAAAGGAAAGGGACCTAACTTTTTACAGCGACTTGAAACCGCGGCCAATTCCGCCAACATGACCGCCATATTCAGTGACAAACACTTTCTAGCTTGGCACAGAGACACTTCGCCTAAATTGCCTGATCCAACAAGCTCTCGAGGCCAGGCCAAATGAAGAATCCCCACAGTGTGCTCACAATTCACATTCCCAGGCGCAGGTGGCCTTTATCCATCGGACTACACCTACCTGAAGCCAATTTCAATGTGGCCAATTCATCTCAAGAGATTATTGCTATCTGCACTGACGACGTTTGTTTGGCAGCTGACGCACTTGAACTAGCCGAGCGTTTCCTCCTTCAGAATCCTAACGTTGATGCTGTAACAGGAGTCACTACCTTTGCCTCGACCAGCGCCATTGCTTCTGTCGAGTCCGCTGTGGAATCTCCAGACGTCTGTTTTTATCTAGTTGTACGCAAGGACGCTTTCGTCCGAGCTGGTGGATTCAACGAATGGCTTCCAGTTCAGGCTGACGTTTGTGCTGCCCTGCTAGCTCGTCTAAAAGAAACCGGCGCCAACGTTTGTAGTTGCGATCAAATATCCGCTGTTTTTAAGTCTTCTTTAAGTTTGGCTGATTTTCTACGGGGACAATGGCGATTGGGATACGGCAGTGCCTATTATTCTAAAGGTTCGGTTTTTAGACGTATTGTTACTGCTCTGGCCGCACCGCTACGGGCAACCAGGATTGCTACCGCTGATACTGCTGCTACAGCATTGGTTCTAAGTATGGTCGCTACGTTTGTTCGCTTACTCGGCTTCTCACTCGCCAAGCTCCTGGGAGCCGCTATACCAAACCCGATACTTTCCCCCCTGATTGCTGATAGATCACCCATGCTTCTGGGCCCACAGAGCAACGACATTCCCTCCATTTCGATTATCATTCCCGTCAAAGGCCTGGACCCCTGTTTGAGGTTATGCCTTTCGTCTCTGCTCCGTCAGGATGTGGAGGAATTTTACGAGGTAATCGTAGTTGTTGAACGAGGAGATCCACTACAGGCTCAGTTGAGTAAGGAGCATCCCCAACTGCGCATTCTCACCTGTGAGGTTGATCTGGGCCCTGGAGGGGCCAGGAATCATGGGATCAAATCAGCTCATGGGCAGTTCCTCGCCTTTACCGATGCCGATTGTTTGTGCGAACGGGATTGGCTGAAAAACATTGTAAAAGCCTGCCGGGAAAACCACTCTGGCCCTGTGGCAGGATGGATGGCATGTGGGTTTCCCTCAAGCTATGTAGCCCGGGCCTCCTGCTTAGCTGACTTTGGAACGACTAGGCCCCAAAAGCCTCGCACCACCCCGGGTATTTGGGGAAGCAATATGTGTATCGCCAGAGATCGCTTGAAAAACGTTCCCGAAGCGTTTGCCGAACGTGTATATGGAGCCGAGGAAATAGTTTTCCTCAAAAATCTACCAGCGGATACTCCAAATGTTGTACTCACTCCAGCAGCCCAGGTTCGGCACATGCGACAGTACCAACTTGGTAACTCACCGCACAGGATGTATCGTCTCGGATTGGGTGCCGGGCTCATGAGGAGGACCAGGAATCTGCGCGGCTCTCTCTTTGCTAGACATAGATGGCTAATTCCGCTGCTGCCCTTGGCCCGAATATCTCTGGCGGCTTTACGTGTGGCTCGCTACAGCGGCCCGGATGAGAGGTTGGATTTTATCCGCTTGGCTCCGCTGGTTTTTTATTGCTGGTCCTGCTATGCTATAGGTTTTGCGGCAGGAGCTTCGGGGCACATTGAAAAACGCTTCCGGCCCCAGCCGAGCAATTGAGGTTGTAAAATGAGATCTGAGGTACGTTGGAGATATTTTGTTCGTTCGCCCAAAATCTTGTGGGACATCGTGGTTCGGGGGCGCTATCGCTTTACCTTTGACCTTATGCCTATGCGCACCCCCAAAATGTCCCTCGCTAAACGGTGGAATCTTTTGAAGGCCGGGCTCAACCTTCTTTATCGACGCACCAAGCCTTGGTCTTGGCCCATTCATCTGCAGATCGAAATTAGCAGCCGCTGTGGGCTCAAATGCCCTATCTGCCCGCGGGGCACTGGAATACTTAAGCGGGATCAGGATTTGATGGATCTGGAAATGTTCAGAAATTTGATGGCCGACGTAGGCCCTTATCTGCTGACCGTTGGTTTGTTTAGTTGGGGAGAGCCGCTTTTGCATCCGCAGTTCGCCGAGATGGTGAAAATTGCTAAAAGTTACGGGGTAATTACAGTCCTTTCAACTAACGGCCAAAATCTGAACGATCAGCACGTACTTTCGGGCCTAATCGCTGAGCCGCTCACCTACCTCATCGTTGCCATTGATGGATTAACCGACCAGACTAACTCTGTATATCGGGTGGGCGCAAAACTGGACCCGATCTTGAACGGGGTAAAACAGTTAGCCCAAATGAAACGCCAGCGCAAGCAAGAATTCCCTCGCCTACACATGCGCTACATCGTAATGAAGCACAACCAGCACGAGTTGCCCCAGCTGCAGTCCTTTGTCGCCGAGAATAGCTTCGATTTACTTACCGTGCGAGGGTTGAGCATCATTGGTGGCCAGGACTCACCCCACAAAGATCTTCTGCCTGATCTTGAACAGTACCGAGCTTACCGCTATCGCAAGGGCCAGCGGATAAAACGCCACGATTTTGTTTGCATGCAAGCTTTTTGTTATCCAGCTGTTTTCAGTGATGGAAGAGTCGTGCCCTGCGATCAGGATTTCAGTGCCACCCAAGCTTATGGACGAATCGGCAACGGCGTCGCCTTTTCCGATCTGTGGTTTGCTAAGCGAACTGCCGCCACCAGGAAAGTCATTCGCGATAATCGAGAAATTTTCGGCTTCTGCGTCAATTGCCCTTTCGCCGATCATTCCAGCAATACCTGCTCCTTTAGCCTATTATGGCCCAATGCAGACAAACCAGAACCCAAATCCGTTCCGAACGCCCTACCCTAGTCAGATTCTCCCGTCTCTGCAGAACATTCGGGCATCTATACGATTCAAGAATAATAAGTAATGCAAATTCAGATTAATTAATGCGTCCACCTATTTTATAACGCCCCCAGGTTGCGCCCTGGGGGGGGGGATATTAAATCCATCTAATTAGCGGGCGTACTAACTAATCACAAAATACCTAATCTGTTTCTTGCCATATACCCTAACACTGGCAAAACACGCTTTCGCAATGAATCTAGAACGTCGCACGCCAAAAAGCATGGCTGGCACTTATCTTGACGTATGTACTCTCTTACTTTGTTCGCCCGTTCGGATTCCCACAAATCGTCAAACGTCATTTCTCGTATCGATCCGAAATAATGAGGCGTATCGACAAGACCTTCACACGGATATACCACCCCATCGGAGTTTATGAAGGCGTTTTGCAATCCGCTTGTACACCGACATACTTGCTCATTTCGTAACGCTTTGTCGATGAACCACAAGGACGAATCATCGTAATAATAGTAATGCCTGTCATTATAGACATACTTGATCTGCCGAATAATCTCTTCACGCTCCGCCTTGCAATAGGCAAATTCCTCATCAGCGTTCTTCAATCGATTCGAACGAATTTCTGGGAAAAAACTTATCTGAGCATTAAGCTCCTTTGCGAACTCATATGCCCAGCCTATGTAACACGCGTTTGTTTTTGTAATTGTAAAGTTTATTGGCGTTTCATAGCCCAATTCACCTAGGCCCTTGGCAGTGTCCACCACTCTATCGAAGCTGCCCCTAATCCCCCGTGTCTCGTCGTGAATACTACTCGGACCATTCATAGATAGCGTGATCTTGTCGAGTTTTGCACACCTGTCTCGGCTTGCTTTTGCCACCGCAACTATTCTGTCGGTTAATAGCCCGTTAGTCCCAATAGATATTCTACTTCTGGGCAATCTGCCAAGTAGCTCTATAATATCTTGAATATCCTTCCTAAGAAACGGTTCCCCACCGGTCAACTCGATTGACCTAATGCTTTGGCACACATCTGACCGAAGCAGTCCCTGCAAATCCTCACACGAGATCTCAGGCTGACCGTCTTTGCTTCTCTTCCATATGTTGCATGTTACGCACTTTGAATTACACGAACTTGTGATCCCTATACTAAGTCGTTCCAGCGGGCCGACGTGCCCCCTCCAGTTGTGGATATTCGCAGCCGCATATCGGCTCAAGTGTTTCAACCCGCGTAGGACTCGTTTGCTACTCATTTCGCCTTACCTCAAGCGATCCATAACATATCGCGCCCATGATAATACTACAACGCCACTTATTTAGCCCTCCTCTCGGCGCGCCGGGATCGGGACCGAAATCGGGACAGCGATCCGTCTTATATTTAGCCCCCGGTTTTACCGGGGGTTTCTTAATTTGTCCTCCTCCTCTCGACCAGTCGGGACCGGAATCCCCGCGATGACCCGTCCAGACATCTTTTCAACAGAGCGATAAACAGTGACAGTCCTATCACGCCGATTGGGTGCTTCTGCCATTATCTGTTGTTATTCTATGCGCTACTCGCCGGTTCAGTCAATGCTTTTGTCTGACATCTGCCAGCCATCAGCCGGACATGACTTCCACTTGAGTGTTTAGTGTTGACAATCTAGCTTTTCACAGCATAATTAAAGCATATCCTTTTGGAGGGGTCGATGTGATTTGCTCAGCTTGCCGTTATGATTGACCGATGCGCCAAGAGCCACTGGCTGTGTTCAACGGCGGTGGACGCTAGCGGTAAAAATATAAGCTGATAAAGTCGCAATCTTATCAACATTCTTGCATGTAGAGCGGATCGAGTTACACTTCTAAAGCTTCGTCACGGCTTGACGAGCAATCATTTCTCGGACAGAGCTTCTACTGGATCGAGACGTGCGGCATGAAGAGCAGGTATCGCCGCCGCCAAACTGCTAAGCACAACGCCAATGAGTAGGGAGTTGAAAAGTAATCCAAACGAGGCTCGAGCAGGCTGCTCCGTTATCAGCGTGCCCAACAAAGCCGCAGCGGCAGTACCCAGCAGATAGCCACCGACACCTCCGGCAAAGCCGACGAGCACCGCTTTGTGAATAAAGAGCCAGAGGATTTGTCGCATTGACGCACCTACAGCCATCAAGGTGCCGACTTCTCGTCGACGCCGGCGAACATTGGTCGCCGTCTGCAAGCAGATTCCCAGCCCGGCTGCCAGTGCAATCAGGCCCACCAGGAGAAACGAATATCGGCGTGCCGTGCTTAGCGTGTCCAATTGCGTCTTGATAATGGCTTGGCGTGTAATCAGACGCAAATCAGGCAGAATCGTCGGAAGTTCACGGGACAACCGGTCGATTTCGCTTTGTGTGGTTACAATCAATTCAACCATCGTAAACTTATCTTCTGCCCTTAGCATTTGCTGGAGTTGTGACAGATGACAAAGAATTTCCACATCGAGCGGAGAGCCGAATTTCGGACGGACGGCTTTGACTTGAAACGACTTGCCCCTGATCTGCAACGCCTCACCAGAATGCAAGCCCAATCCCTCTGCAGCTTCGGCGCCAAGCACCACCTCGTTCGCGGCAAAACGTGGAACTTGGGGAACTCCCTGAAGCTGAAATTCTTCGGACCAGCCGCGTAAGACGACTTTCTGGCTCTTTAGTCTGGTGGTGAACAGCAACGCTGGTGCGCCAAAACCTGGCTTGATGATACCGGCTCTGCGTAACTTGGAGATGTAGTACTCGGGCATCTGCGGTTCTTGGAAGTCGACCCGGTGAAAGGCTGACATCGAGGTTTTACGGGGGACCAGAAAGGCATTTGGGCCCAGAGATTGCAATTGAGTCTCGATGGACCGCTCCCAAGACCCCAAACTAACTGTTACACAGACAAAGCCTGCCACCGCCAACCCTATCGCCGCCAAACTTATGCACAGTTTGGTCTTCCGCCCCCAGGACTCACGCCATACTAAAGTGGACAAACGCATGGTTCGGTTTACTGACAGGTTCCACCTCCAGCTCCGGATCCTTGCCCCCCGCATCCACTGCGCGAGACCAGAACCTTCCGGAATGACTTGAGCAACAGTTCCCGAGAGAGCTTCCCGGGGATCCTCTCTAAGATGGCGCCCTTGCTGGATACCACCAGGGTTATCGGACCTTCCTTGGCGGGGTCAAGCTTAATGACCTCTCGCAGCAGGTGTTGCTCTTCAGACGCCTCAGATTGGATGTAAACTACACGCACCGAGGCTGATAAGAGCTGGGCCAAGCCTTCTAACTGCTCACGATTCTGCTGATACATGGTATCTTGGGTTGGCCAAACATGAACAAAAATGACCTTCCGCTGCTGAAGCCCAGCCATGATTTCTTCCATTTTCGGAGAGAGAATACCTTTCGAAAGTTCGGCGCCCACATCGTCGAAATCCTTAAAGTGGTGGGTAACAGCGTTGCTGGGAGCAAACACCAGCACAGCGGGCGTGGTAAAGACTCCCATTAGTCGCACTGCCGCCTGATGGTCGGGATCGGTGACTGGGACCTCGAAGAGTTCCATGCGTTTTTTGTAATCGGCTTCTATTACTTTAGAAAGTTGGGTCAGAACTTTTTGGCTCTGTGGGGCATCGGGGTCGTAGAACAGAGCCACCAAGTAATGCCCGCGCTGAGCGGCTCCGATCTGTGCCTCTTCCAAAAGCGTTAACGGCTTGGGCTTCAATTCATCTGCCTTGGATAAGGACACAGACTCAGATGCAGAATCAGCCGTCGTAGCGCGTGGTTCTGGCTGGGCAGGCTCTGGGCTTGAGTAAGCATGGACTTGTTGCACATCAGTATGTCCTTTTAGAACAGCAACAGCCAGGACAAAGGCAAGCACAATTACAGCAACGAACAATCCCAAAGCAATTAGTTTGCCTGTTCTCATACGATCATCTCCTTGCCTTACGGCGTAGACTGACACAGTTGGCCATCTCTGATGCATAATTGCCGCTGAGCATGTTGGGCCGCGGCATGGTTGTGAGTCACCATGATGATGGTCATGCCCTGCTGATGAAGATTCGCGAAATAATGCATGATCTCGTCAGCACATTCTGGGTCAAGGTTTCCGGTCGGTTCGTCAGCCAGAAGGATGCTCGGTTGGTTAGCCAGGGCTCGAGCCAGAGCGACCCGCTGACACTCGCCGACACTTAGTTCAGCAGGGGAATGTTTAAGGCGATTTGCGAGTCCCATTTTTCCCAACAAATCTCCAGCTCGGCGTTTTTGTTCACGCCTGCTCTCACCGGCCAAAGCCATAGGAACGCATACATTCTCCACAGCGCTCAGGTACGGAAGTAAATTGAACGTCTGAAATACAAATCCGATCGTTCGCAGTCGCAGAAGAGCCCGTTCATTGGGCGAGATACTGTATACCGGCGAGTCGTTGACGAAGACTTCACCTGAGCTCGGCTTGGATAGGCCCCCTACCGTCAACAGGAACGTACTCTTACCACTGCCGCTGGGGCCGATCAGAGAGACAAACTCGCCGGACTTTACCACCGCACTAACCTCGCGAAGGGCCTGGACCGACTGGCCGTTTTTTTGGTAGGTTTTGCTTACCTCATCGACTCGCAACATAATCAACGCTCCTGAAGACTTATAGCCGGATCTACACGGGCTGCTCGAAGGCAAGGCCCAATGCAAAAGCACAGACACAGTACCCCGCTGGCCCCAATCGAAAACAACCAGAGACTCGGCACCGGGCGTATCTCCACTCCCGCCAACAATGGTCCCAGCCAGTCAGCCGAGAATGTACCTATACCATATCCCAACGCCCCACCAGCGACGCCCAGCAAACCGGCTTTGCACAAAAACAAAGAC
>SDBV01000975.1_pt1 | contig 42090 bp, 41 predicted proteins | sample 2277081 | NCBI WGS metagenome assembly SDBV01 (sample SAMN10402039, study PRJNA504765) | marine sediment metagenome | isolation source: marine sediment core GS10_PC15, 223 cmbsf | place: Arctic Ocean: Southern Knipovich Ridge | collected 2010
GATATCGGACTATCAGAAACGATAAATCCTTTTCTGGTATGTATTTATATGCATAAGCTTGGGCATTTCAAGACATGACTACGGTTAACAATGTAACCAACTTTTCTCCACCACGACCCAAAATTGCCCTTCAAGTGATTTGATTGATGCCCCATTACTCATTTGATGCCTCCTTTGCCCAGTTTTTGAACTTTGGTCTCACTGTTTGCCAGTTTGCGATTGTACTTTGAAATGCGTGATAGAACAACTCTAACTGGGACAAATGTCTCAGTTCAGTTCGTAGTCTATCACATCCAGGTTTACAGATACATCTCTTTTCCGTTATCATAAAAGTCATGGACGAATTAATCTTGGAAATTAGATTAAAACCTTGCTCAGAACCACTCGTGCCTGTTTGCTTCATATGTGGTAGAAGGTTTGAGATAAGCGAAATTAGTGGAATTCTATGTGATGAAGGTAAGGAAATCGCATGTGTTTGCATTGAATGTATAGAGGCAGGGAAAGAAGGATTCCAAAGCAGGATCGAGCTGCATTTAACAAAAGTGAAGTCAGACTCTCATCGGAATGACATTAAGGTTTTAGCACAGCAGAATATAGCATATCCTTCAAAAACGGAAATAAAAGCATACAAAAAAGAATTACGTAGGGAAATAGAATCTTGGAAAGAAAAAGTCGGCAATAACAAAGATATCATCATTTCAAAGAAACTAAAAATAATACCTCCTGTCTATACTGATATTGTAGGCAATTTGACAAAAATTGATGTGATAAAGTTTGTCAAGGTAACACCAGATTCCCTGGCAGCATCTAGTGAAGTTAAAGGAGGTTCAAGGGATCCAGTTGCCAAACCTCATCATCCAACAGCAATAGGGGTGTCTCTGATTGTTGATCTTTGCTGCGAAATCATTCAATTCTATGAAATAAATTCAGCAATAAAAGGCTATAGAAAAAAAATGGTCAGTGCCGTTTTAAAAGATCTGCTAAAGGATTGGGAGGTTATGATCTTGATTGATTGGGGTGATGGATTTTGGGATGAAATGAAAGAAAAGTTTAAAGATGTCAAATGGGTAAACTGATATATCGGTGTGAATTAGTAAGAAGAACTCCCTCATTTCAAAACCAACAGTGGCTCTCATTTTCCTTGAGCCAATTCTGTTGGTTTTGATAATGAGGCATCGCCCTTTCTACCAACGCCCAAAACCTTCTGGAATGGTTTCCTTCAATAAGGTGTGCCAATTCATGGATACAAACGTAGTCTAATACCTTATCTGGGACAAAAAGCAGACGTGTGGAAATATTGATATTTCTCTTTGCCGAGCAACTCCCCCAATTCGATTTATTGTACTTGAAATAGAACTTATAAAATTCTTATCTGCTTCTTGGATCATTTGCCTTGTGCGGGATGTCAGCTTTGATGAATCGCTCAGCACCCAAATAAGTATGGAGGTGTCGATCAACAGATTCATGATAGACCTTTAAATGTAATCCTTGAAAAGCTCCTGCATGTCCGGTCCAAAATCAACAAAATCTTCGTCCATATGTATTTTGCCCTTCAGGGCCCCGAACTTGATGCCTCTTTTTTCACTCAGCACGGGCACGAGTTTGACCAGGGATTCACCAGCTTTGGCCAGGATCACCTCTTCACCCATTAATGCTTTTTTTACTAGCTTGGAGAGCTGAGCTTTGGCTTCGTACATATTTACGACAGTCAATATAAGCCCCTTTGTCTATCCTGACTAACCTGACTAGACTAATGTAGCTATGATTGTGAGATTAATCAAGTGTGGTAATTGTCATGGACAGAGCACCATCAATTCACCCTTTCGAGCGACATTTTGTTGAAATGGGAGTCTCGAGTGCCGCCAAAGACTCGATATCGCCGCCCGCGCCCAGAGAAGCAGGGCGAACTTTAGTTAGGGCTATGTCGATTAGAATTGATCTATTGCCGTTGCTGAGCTATGATCGTGCGATGAGCGCAACCGTCTTCAAGTATGCTCTATCGATATCCGTGTTTTTCATTGTTTTGCTTTTAGAGAATTTTTTCCCGCTGTTTGTCGGAAGAAAGCATCGCCTGCGTCACGGTGCGCGCAATCTCTTTCATGCCGTTCTGAACAATTCAGTGGGGCTCTTAATCGGCATTTTTCTTTTTGCGGATATCTTGGTTGCGGCACAGAAGAACCCATGGGGTTTGTTTCACCTGCTGGGGTTGCCGCCGGGGTTGCGCCTTGCAGGTATCGTCCTGTTGTTTGACCTGTGGATGTATGTCTGGCACCGCCTGAACCACATTGTGCCCTTGCTCTGGAAGCTCCACAGGATGCACCACAGCGATCCGGAAATGGACGTCACAACGGCTTTCCGGTTTCATGTAGGAGAGATCGTGATCTCCACATTTCTGCGTCTGGTTGTCTTGTTGACTTTGGGCATGAGTGCGACCGAACTTCTGATATATGAGACGATCATGCTGCCGATTGTCTTTCTTCATCACAGCAACTTTGGCCTGCCCGCAAACATAGACCGCGTGCTTCGAGCCGTGATTGTCACGCCGCGCATGCACTGGGTTCACCATTCGCGGCGTCGATGCGAAACTGACAGCAACTACGGCGCCATTTTTTCCTGGTGGGACAGGTTTTTCCGAACTTTCAAACTCAGATCGGATCCTCGCAACATACGGTACGGGATTCCGAAATTCGGGAATGATGAGTGGCAATCTATACCGGCTATGCTGAGAACGCCTTTTGCTTCGTCGATTCCCGACCCGCAAAGCAAAGCGGCAGAGTGACCGAAGATATGCCGATTATCGAACCCGTCATACGACCGCCCTCCGAGGCTGACAGCTTCCTGCTGCAGGTAACTACCGGGTGCTCCAGCTGCCGGTGCACGTTCTGCGGCGCCTATGTCGACAAGCCCTTCGGTACAAAAGCGAGGGACGAGATAGAAGCCGACATAGAACGTTGTGCGCGAGTCGACCCGCACGTACGTAAGGTGTTTCTGCTGGACGGAGACGCCCTGGTGCTGCCGAACACAAAACTGGTTCCTGTACTCGAACTGGTAAACGAAAAGCTGCCGAAGGTAACGCGAATCTCGAGCTACGCCAACGACTACAACATACTCTCGAAATCAGATGCCGAACTCGAGGAGCTGCATCAGAACAGGCTGCGTCTCATCTATATGGGATTGGAAAGCGGCAGCCGGCTTGTGCTGAAGCGCTGCCGGAAGAAATCCACCGTCGACGGCATGATCGAAGCTGTCCGGAGAGCCAAAAAAGCACGCATTCACAGCTATGTCATAGTATTGTTAGGGTTAGGCGGTAAGGCGTTGTCACAGCGGCACGTCTTGGAAACGGCGGCGGCGCTCAATAGGATGCAGCCCCGATACCTGGCCTTCCTGTCGTTGATGCTCATTCCCGGAACGGCACTGGCCCGCGAGGCCGGCGAGGGCAGCTTCTGCGAGCTGCAGCCTCAGGAGATACTGATGGAAATGAAGGGCATTATCGAGCGGCTCGATCTGCAGCGAACACTCTTCCGCTCAAACCACGCATCCAATTTTCTGCCTCTGGAAGGACGCTTGCCGCAGGACAGAGGCAGGCTGCTCGATGAAATCGACATGGCTGTGCGTGGAGATGTGCCCCTGCGTTCCGAGGCCCGGCGCGGATTGTAAAGCGCTTCTGCCAACTCCGGCTGCCGGGTATCCTTGTCTCCCGTTTTCAGGGGGCGCGAGCGGAAGCATCCCTCCGCTCGCTCAGAAAAACACCCTCTACTTCAGCCTCTCGGCCGCAGCGACGACGGGCGACATCAGGTTGAACGTCAAGCCCTCGGGGTCCTGTTCGTTACCGGTCAGAATCGCAGTGGCTGCTTCGTTCAGGACGATCTGCTCGAGCCACTGCCGTGAACCGTCGTACTGGTATTCGCTGCCGTTGATCCACCGCACAACGCCGCCCCACTTTTCCGGGTTAGGAATACCGGGCGATTCGAGCGATGCATACAGCCCGCCGGGCATCTCTTTCATCGTGATCCCTTCGGGAACCTCCTCCGGTAAGACGAAGGTTTTGTCCACGGTAATCCAGTGCTCGTACCCGTAGCTGCCGGTGCCCTCCGAGGGGTCCGGATTGTTGAAACCGTAGATCCTGTGTTGTTCGAGCTCCTCGCGATCCCACCCCATCAACTCGAAGAACCTGCTCATGACGGCCTGCGATTGCATCTCCGGTTCTGGGCCGTACCCGTACCCGCTGACTACCCTGGAAGCCGCGAGCTCGACCGTTTTCACCCTGTTTTCGCCCATGCTTTGCTCCTTGTGCTTTGATTTGCGCTATGATAATCTGCGATATATGTCATCTTATGTCATATATCTGAGAAAAAACTTCGAAAAAAATGCGTGCTGATCGATTGATTTCCATAATTCTGCTGCTGCAAGAGCACGGCGTGCTGTCGGCCTCCAATCTTGCCCGGCGGCTCGAGGTATCGGTGCGGACCATATTCCGTGATATGGAGGCCCTCAGCATAGCCGGAATTCCGGTGTTCGCCGAACCCGGGTCGAAAGGCGGCTTTGCCCTCGTAGATGACTACAAGACGGACCTGACAGGGCTGAAGGCCGAAGAGCTCTTGTCGCTTTTCCTGATCGAAAACTCGAAGGCCGCTCTCCGGTTGGGGCTGGAAAAACAGATGGCTTCGGCCATAGGGAAATTGTCGGCGGCCCTGCCCCATGCGCAGCAGGAGCGTATCGAATGGTATCGACAGAGGTTCCTTATCGATACCGGACCTGCCGAGTCTTGCGACCCTTGGGGACCGAAGGCGAAGGACAGGCACGCGGACATCGCGACCCTTCAGCAGGCCATTCTAAACCGCGAACGACTGAGGCTGCGGATAGTCTGGCCGCGCCCCGATCAAGCCGGTGAATACCTGGTGGCGCCGCTGGCTTTGGTGGAGTCTTCCGGTGATTGGTATCTCATCGCACAGTTGGGTGATTTCGCGCGGGTTTACCCGGCCGCGTTCATTGCCGAGGCCCTGCCGGCCGGCATGAAATTCGACCGGCCGGTTTCCTTCGATTTGCCGGCTTTCTGGAAAAAATGGCGCGCAGGCCTGGCGAAGCATCGCAGCGCTTTTAAGACGGAGCTGGAGATATCGCCCATGATAGCCAGGAGCCTGGACGACAGGGTTGCCGAGGATGTTCTGTCCATGGTCGCCAATGCCGCAGTACGCGATGGGCATAGAGTGCGCCTCACCGTCACCTTTCCCTATCTCGGGCATGCCCGAGATTTCGTTCTCGCTCACGGCTCCGCGGTCAAGGTAATCGGGCCGGATGAGCTGCGCTTCACCGTTGTCGATCATGCCCGTCAGACGCTGGGGCAGTATGAGGCCTCGATGATTATGTTTCGCAGGGCAGGTGCACCTGGGTTGTTTCGCAGAGGCCCTGACAATCGACCGCAGAGAACTCGTGATTCCCCCCTATATACTCTCTCAGGTACATCAGATCTCCGACAATCGGGACGATGCAAATCTCCTGCTCACACTTGCGGCGCAGAGAGTCGACGAGTGTCTCACTCCTGTTCTGCCCGCACCAATAATTATGGCTTTCGCCGAGTTGCGTATCGGTTTCATCGCGTCCGCACAGAATAGCATCCATCTGGCACTCGGTTCACGCTAAACTGCGGGTATTTGCTCGCCGATATCTTGACACTTTCACTCTCACCGTTCATCTTGGGCGGTATGAAACTGGCGTTTTCTACTCTCGGGTGTCCCTCATGGGACCTTGCAACAGTCGTCGGCATGGCAAAGGAATACGGCTACGACGGCATCGATATCCGGATGCTCCGCGACACCGATCGAGTCTTCGAGCTCGAAGAGTTCACCTCCGAGCTTTCGGGCAGTATTACCCTCGTCGAGAAATCGGGGCTCGAGCTCACGTGTTTTTCGTCAATGGTCAAGGCCTTCGCGGCCGGGAACGAGGTCGAGCATTATAAAACCGAGCTATCCGGCTACCTGGAACTGTGCCGGGCCTTTGGCGTCAAGAGCATCAGAATCTTTGGCGGAGATATCGGCGAAATCCCGAGAGACAAGGCCATAGCGCTGGTTATAGAAAACTGCTGCCGGTACGTCGATCAGGCATCTTTATACGCCGTTACCCTGCTCTTCGAAACCCACGATTCGTGGACCAACAGCAGTCACGTCAGGCACGTCATGGAATCGGTCGATTCCGAGTATTTAAAAGTAGTCTGGGACGTAGCGCACCCGTACCGGTACAGCGGTGAGGAACCCCAGGAAACCTGGGACCGGCTTGGTCACTGGATAGCGAACACCCACTGGAAGGATGCCTACCCGGCCGAGCCGACCGAAGAGATCCAGCGCGATTTTCGTCTGTGCCTGATGGGCGAAGGTGTCTTGCCGCTCCGGGTATTTTTGCGGACCCTCGAGAAAGGGGGATACAACGCGTACTACACGCTCGAGTGGGAGAAGAAGTGGCACCCGTATCTCGAAGAGCCGGAGGTTGCGTTTCCGCAGTACGTCAGGTTCATGAATGAATTAAAAGGGGATTGATGTGAACAACATGCCGAATTACCTGTCGGGCTTTCGATCGGAGTGAGGGAAGGACCCGAAGCAGGCAAATCTCGCGCGGTGGGAACAAGCCCGGGGACTTCCAGAGGTACGTCGAATACGCTTACGCCTGCATAGAGGAGCTTCTTACTAATTACGGTCCTCTTGCCGGGATGTGGCTCGACCTGGTTTTGAACGTGCCGTGGTCGAGAGATCCGTACAAAATCGCCTTGCCGCCCTTTCTGACGACATCGGCGATTCTCCTCTGGCACGGGCGGTCTCCCAACACAGCCGGCGCGGCGAAGATGGAATCGGGCAGGCGGCTGCTGTCGGCCAATGCGGCGAACACATCGCTCGATAAGCGTGCGCCAGCTTTCGAATAGGTGCTTGCAGGTCGCGCGGATGGACTCCGGCTCTATTCTCTTCCAGGGTTTGAGACTGACTTCCAGAGTTGCACGGGCGAATCGGCCCAGCGGTTTTTCCATGGGAGCTCCTTTGGGTGGGCTCATTCGTCGTGTTGATTTCAGCGGCTAGCGGCTCACTCGCCTTCCCGGGAGAGAGTGCGAATCTCGGCGAGGGTGAGGGCGCGGTCGTACACGCGAATGTCGTCGATAATCGCACCGTGATATGCCGGAGAGAGAGCCGACACCGCAACCGGCGTGCCATGATTGGGTGTGTCATCGCTTTTCTCCTGAGGACTGTCCGGTTTCTTCCGATGGCTGCTCTCTTCCCGCATTGAATCGCGCCATCTCCACAGCAACGGCCTCTCTCAGCTTTTTCCGAGAGACGGATCGCAGCCCCACCTCGGTCCACTTGAGGGCGGGAGGAGGGTAGGCGACCCAGGCTTTACGACAGACATGCATACTTATCTGATTCAGCCCATTCCCCTGTCGCCACAGGGCGGCGCCTGCCTTGGTGGCCGCCGTAAACCCTTCGCTCAAATGTGTCAGATCTACCGGCAGCCAGCTCTTGCCGTCGTATGAGATTGGCCTGTAGGCGCCGGCATCACTAGCGCCTGGATCGGCTTTTTGCAGGTCCTATCGCTACCGCAGCCGGCATGGCCTGCGGCAGGATATACCAGGCCTATCCCACCCCTGCTCCGATGGTGATTTGCGAGATAGACCTTTCAGGCTGTATCGGCGTGAAGTTGTAGCCTGCTTCCGCCTGAAGGCCGAGATAGAGAGACGGCAGGAGAGGAATCCTGTATTGGGCGCTGAGCTCAGCCCCGCCTCCCGGCTGGAATATCTCCGCGTCGCGACCGAAATGGAAGCCGAGCCCGGGAGTGAGCTTCAGGGAAACGGCTGAATCCACCGGCTCCCAAGTATCTTGAGCCGGTTGACCGCCGCACGGGGCGCATCGCAACGGTAAAACTATCAGCAGAATATACGTCTTTGCGAGCATTGGTCCGCGCTATATTCTTAGGCGCAATAAGGTTGCCGCAAAATATCTAGTTCCATTCAACAATACCAGTAAGCCGTGTTTGTGGATACACCCCGGGGCAGGGTAGACTGTGCTGCCTGGCTGGGCGCAGCTCGACCCAGCTCGGCAGCAGGCCTCTGTTCGAGAGGATTCCGTGGAGCAATCATGCATGCCGAATCTGACTGGAGTTGACGCCTTGAGGTGGCGGCCACGGCTCTCAGGCCGCTGCCGCCTGGCTCTAGAACCCCGTGCGGATTGACTATCTTTTCTACTGGCGCTCTCGCGTGTGCCCGCTTATAATGGTACCTGCCGCAGTGGCCGCAGGCGACAGCAGCCTTAGGAGAAAAAATGAGCCATGCATTCGGAAATGATCCGGCCAAGGTCGAGAGGTACAAGAAGTTTTGGAGCCGGGAGCCTGTCGACCGGCCCTTGATCGGGTTTTCGCTCAAGTCATGGTTTTCGATCCTGGAGTTTTCGGCGACCAAAAAGTGGGAAATCGGTGCGCCGCTGACACCGGGTGCTATTCTGCCGGAGGAGTTTGTCAGCGATCAGGAGCAACTGCTGAGGGAGGGAGAAACGATCGAGGACGATATTCTGAGAGGGGCCTCTCCCCTGCAGGGCCTCAGGTGGTTTCCGGCATTTTTGGGATGTGACGTCAGGATACTCGGTGAGAGCGTTTCCGCTCGAGACAGGTGCTTGTCGTGGGATGAAATCGGCGCTCTGGCGATAGACTATGAGGGTCCGTGGTTTCAAAAGTACATCGAGTTCACCAGGGTCCTAGTGGATCGGGCTCGGGGCAGATACCCGGTCAGCCACGGCACTCTCCTGGGACCTTCGGATGTCGGGGCCGTCTTGAGGGGCCACGAGCAGATGGTCTACGATTGCTACGACTCACCGCGCAAGGTCGGGGCTCTGCTGTCAAAAATAGGAACCTGGTTCTGCAATATTCTCGAAGAGCAGAGGAAAAACGTTCCCCTGTTCCACGGCGGTTATTACGACGCCCAATACCAGCTGTGGGCGCCTGAGCCCATTGCCCGCTTGCAGGAAGACAACATGTTTTTGTTCTCGCCCGAGCTCTACCGCAGATTCCTGCAGCCCGTAGACCGCCAGATGGCGGCGAAATTCCCTTGCAGCTTCATGCACCTGCACTCGACCTCCATGTATCTGCTCGATGCCATTCTGGAAGTTGAAGAAATTCGCGCCTGTCAGCTCAACATCGAGCCCTTCAACATAGAGTTCAAGGACATGATCGAGTATTTCAAGATGGTCCAGAAGGCGGACCGGTCTCTTCTGATTCGAGGGTCCATTAGCCCCGATGAGCTGAAAGTGCTTCTGAACGAGCTGGACCCGACGGGACTGTATCTGTACATCATGGTCGACGATTTACGGCAAGCCGAGGGTCTCGGAAAGCTCGTTTCCTAACGCGTACCTGTAAGAAACCGAGCCCCCCGGCCCCAAGCTGCCGGCCGGGTTGCCGGGGTCTCGAGAAACCGGCTCGAGCGGGCGTCCGAGAGGCGGTCTACGTTTCGATGCATCTTCGGAGCAACTCGAAATTACATACGCGCATGTCAAACATTCCATCACTGTCTTTTACAAGCTTTTTGTAAATGTCCATGGACAGTAGGATGTGTGTGCCGTGAAGATTGAGGTCCTCAATGCCGATTCGCGCCAGTCTTTGCTTTTTTTTCTTGAGCAGATCGATGTACTCACGTTCGCTCAGCATGCCTTGCCGATATGCATTCAGGGCACTGATTCCTTCCAGGTAATCGTCGTCTTTTGAAGCGAGTCTCTCATCAGGACCGTTCCAATATCCCCAGATTATTATGTAAGTGTGATTCTTCAATAGTATAGGTGTGCCTTCCGGGGTTAACTGTTTTTGATGGCTGATATAGCGCCGATCGTCCGAGATCGAATCAGAAAGATTGATTCTTTGGCCGAACATATATATGGCTCTTGGGTAGACGGTCCGTATCCCTTTGCGTGTCAACTCCAGAGCGATGCTGATTTCCTCGAAAGGGCTGTTAAATCCGTACTCTAGAATCTTGCGCTCGTTTTCTCTAAAGGGATCGACATCGGGAAGCGTGCCGATCTTTGAGATTTTCCACACAAGATGGATGTTGTCTTTTGTCAGCGTATAGTATATCTCGTGAGATGAAGATAGTTTCGTCCGCGGTTGTTTTTCCCAGCGCTCCGGCAGATAATAGTCGAATAGATCCGGGTCTTTGCCTACCGCCCACAAAAGACCGTTGGTGCTTTCGACGTGCCCGTAAATGTAATCAACGCCGTGCAGTTTGACCTGCTTCAATTGCGGTGCGGAAGTATCCGATTGCCTCTCTACAAAGCGATCCTTTTGTTTGATTAGATAGCTGGACCTCCTCGCTTTTTTTACGGCGCGATCCCGTTCTGTTGTCCTCTCAAGCAGTTCATAATCAATGACAGCGTATAAAACCCCCCCATCCCTTCTTCTAGCGACAGCGCCGTGTGTGCGCGGCTTGAGAATAATGTGGTGGGGCTTCCTGTCTCTCACAAAGAAGCCCTTGTACTTCATCTCTGATTCTGCTTCAAGAGTTACGGATACCATTTCCTTTTCGTTGATGAGGTTTTTTTGGAACGCCGTTGCAGCGTCCATGCCCTTGACCCACTCGTAAATGGTCGCGTATGAGCGAAACTTATCCAGCATGATTCCGACGTGCTTGGCCAGCTTTTTTTGTATCAGGCTCTCTTTGCGCCCCATGCGCCACAGTTCTTGTCTCTGCGAGGGCACGTAGATGGCCAGCGGTTTTTGGGCTATTATCGTGCCCGGGGATTCGTATTTCGAGTCCCTCAATTCCGATACCAGGGAGAATTCCTCGAAAGGGCTGTTAAATTCCGCGCCTTCGAATTCCGCAGATTCCTCATCATCCGCCGGAATTTCCTGACCCATGCGGTTCCACTTGAGTACAATGACCTTGCTGATGCCGTCGATTTGTTTGGTTCGAACCCTAAGGGTACACCCGCTTCCGGAAAGCCTGGAAGAGTGCTCTTGATACCAGCTCTTGTCCGTAAGGAAACTCTCGGGCTGCAAGTTTTGGGTGAAAGGCAGTCCGTATTTGGTTATGAAGAGATCGTCCCCGTTGCTGCATTTCAGATGAAGGTAGTAGATGCCGAATATCTTTTCGATGTCGGTGTATGGAAAATCGCAGTAACGACCTACCAGCGCCTTGAATTGAGAGTGTGCTTCTACCTTATTCAATAGAAATAGCATAGCAGCTTTTGTATAGCAGGTCAATCTTCGTCGTGACCTTTGTTTGGCCGATCATTTTCCCCTTCGCGTTCGGCCGGCTGATCTACGAAACCCTGATGTTGATTGTCCTGTATCGGTTCCTCTGCGACATGCGGGTGCCGCTTCAGATCGTTCCCGTTCTGCCGTGGTTCATCCCCTTCGTATTCATGATGTACGGTTTCGGCATTGGTTTCGACTCGATCGTTATGCTTACCAAGGACGCTAGCACTCGTCGACTTGTCGAGCTTTATTACACAAACCCTGGTCGGAGCGTACAATCCCCCGCAGGTCTTTCCAAAACCCGCCCTGATTGTATCGCCGGCAATCCCCATCACCTATTTCCTCGATCTGCTGCGTGTCGAAGCTCTCGACATCACACCGCTGATTCTGGTTGCCCTGGAAAGGGTGATTATCCTTGCCGCGGCGGCTATCCTGCCCTTGGCAGGAATCCTGTTCTTCCGGTACACAGACGGGCGGTGCAGGATCAACGGTACCATTCACGCGCACTGATCCGCAAAGATTCTCCTCGTCTATTATGGGCTCCACTGTTGACAAAATGGCCACAGGTAGCTGCCTTCAAGCCATGCGAGAGATAAAAACCGTCGGTATCAAAGCGTTGAAGGACAATCTGAGCTCCTATTTGCGGGATGTCAGAGCAGGGGTTTTGATCCTGGTAACCGATAGGGGATCGGTGGTCACCGAAATCAGACAGCCGGAAGTCGGAAACTTGATGTATGAATAGAGATCTCTTATAAAAGAATGCATAGAGCCTGTCTACCCGACCGATCGGCCATAGTGTACGGCCGCCCACAAGCAGCGACGTGTGAAGCATTACGAAAGCGAGGTAACAGTCTACGCCCCGTGGAAGTGTTGCCAGGGCTTCACGGTATTCGGCTTCGCCGCGGGGCCGAAGGTGACCCGCATGATCGACATGCATGGAAGCATAATCAAGGAATGGCACAGCTATTCGGAACGGAGCCGGTATCTGGCAAACGACTGCATCATCACGGTGGGGAGGCAGCCCTCGTCGATTCGAGAGCTGGACTGGGATGATCGTGTCGTCTGGGAATATACGGCGCCGGGCAAGGTTCACCACGATGTGCAACGGCTGTCGAACAGCAATACCCTGTTGCTGTACGCAGAATCCGTTCCGGAGCCCTGGCGGAGAAAATCGGCGTACGCCGCCCGCGCCGGCCTTGCGCTCGAGTCCGATGTGATTCTCGAGGTAAGCCCGTCGAAGACCACGGCTTTTGAATGGCACCAGTACGAACACTTCGATATCGATTGGTGCAAGGACAAGTTTCGCCTGCGGGAAGACTGGATACACACCAACACGGTGCAAGCCCTTCCTGAGAATCGCTGGTTCGGTAAGGGAGATGTGCGTTTCAGGCCCGGCAATTACCTGATCAGCCTGCGCAACTTGGATACCATTCTCGTCGTCGACAGAACGACGAAAGAAATCGTGTGGCAGTACTGCGGCGACTATCGCGGCGGGTTTTCGGGCCAGCATGAGCCCCACATGATAGAGCCCGGGCTGCCGGGAGAGGGCAACATCCTGCTGTTCGACAACGGCGTAGAGGAAAACCATCACGGCAGCTCCATCGTGTTGGAGCTCGACCCGGCAACCCGCGACGTGGTGTGGACTTACGAGGCTGACGGATTCTACAGCCCCTATCGCAGCACGGCCCAGCGCCTGCCCAACGGCAACACGTTCATCTGTTCCTCGGACGAGAAGACTATGATCGAGGTTACCGCGGAGGGAGAGACGGTTTGGGAGTACCGTATTCCCCCTGCCTGGCGAGCTCCCAGGGCGCAGCGTCTTCCGTACGGCTTTACACCCAAACTGAGCGACCTGCCGCGGCCCGGGCGACCCGACATAGAGCCATGAGCGAGCCTCAGTCCTTTACCAGGTCACGGCTCGAGATGCTGGGGCACCAGAATTTTTCTATGAATTCGACCACGAGCCGCGTCCCCTGCTCATGGCTGACGTAAGGCGGTTTTGCCGGATTGTACATGGCATCGGTTAGATCACGAACGAGGTACACGTCGACCTGCCATTTTACCATGGCTTTGACGGCGAAGGACCGATTCAATATGCACATGTTCGTGTGAACTCCCATTATGATCAGCGTATCGATGCCTTTGCTGCGCATCAACATATAGATTTCCCGCCCGTTGTCTGAAATGGCGTCTCTTTCCTGATCGATCTCGATACCCGGTTGCTGCCGCTTCCAGGCTCTGTGTGAGCACGACTCGCCGGTATCGCTGCCGCCGTCGGAAGCATCCACGGGAAGCGGGGGGTCCTCATGGTCAACCGGCTCCGGTAATTCGCAGTCCGCCAATGCCACAATCCTGTTGCGGGCGGGTGTTCCCTCATAGAAGCCCATGGTATCCGACGGCGCGTGTATGATCTGGATGCCCGATGCCCGGCAGCCTGCAACGACCCTGTTCATTCGGGGGATCATGGCGTCCAGCCGTTCTCTGGCGCCGCGGCACCAGTGGCTGTCCCAAACATCACAGAGCAGCAGGGCAGTCTGGCCGGGGTCCATCAATTTTTCATTTTCGGTGCGATTCCAGACGGCGTGTCCCCGATCGTTTTGGGCCAGGACTCGTTTTCTTGCATGCAGCACGAATCTATTCATACACCGGTACCCCAGACATAAGTGAGGATCCTGCATATATATACGAAGCCGCAATTGCCGGTCAATACACAGTACAGCATTTGCTGCAATTTCCCGGGCTTTTGGCCGCAAAGTCTTGCCGGCAAGTCTTACCGCAAAGAAGCCGTTTGGCGGTGTGAATTCCCGTTATTCGTGCGCGCAGGAAAGTGCCAATCCCGTTGAAATGTGGTAGTCTAAAGAAAGCGGGTTTTTTTTATAAAGCGGGGGATGCCGCGATTCTTTTTAGCTGTTCGCGAGCTGCTCTCGGCTGTTCGCGGAGCCGTAGCATAAATAACAAGTGACTTTCAGGAGGATGCCAATGCAAAAAATACCCATCATGGCAATTACATCGATTTTGCTGCTCTGTTCATTCGCCTATGGCGACACGAAAGCGATCGTTCTTTTTGAAGCTCAGGAAGTCGACAACCCGGAAGATTGGTTCGGCCTGTGGCACCTCAAGCCGGCCTTCGCGGATATTGACGTCGAATATCATCAATCGAGCATTCAGAAATTCGCCGGCTCTCAGTTGTATGATATGTATATCTGCTATCTGCAAGATGAAAAACTATCACACTGGGACGAGCTCTTCTCGATATTGTACACGGCGCGGATGGAGAACAAAAAGGTCTTTTTTATCGGTAATTTGGGGGGCTACTACAGAAACGACGAATACCTCGGCTTCAACGAGTTCAACAGGCTTTTCAACCTTGCGGGGATCGAAGACCGTGAAGCATGGACCCAGGAACTCACGGGAATACGAAAGAAGATAAAAACCGAATACTTTACAGAAGATTTTACCCGCAAGGATCTGCTGGAGCAAATCACCTTTCATCGTTTTCTCACGACATTTCATGATGGTGCGATAAACATCGTGGAAGCAGAGCTGAATGGCATTCGCTACACGCCCGTTGCGATTACGCCGTTTGGCGGTGTAGCCTTGTTTCCCTTTCTGGTTATACAGAAGGACAATGACTGGAAGCTGGCCCTGAACTTCAGGAAGTTTTTTCGTGACAGCCTGAGCTTTGATGCGAAAAAAAACCGGTCGGCGAGTATTGGAAAGATCGTCCCCCGCAAGATCGCCGTGTTGTACGCCCCTGACAAATCCAAGGGTTCGATTACCCTGCAGTACAACCTCAATCTCTTTCGCCAAAATGTGCAGCTGTTCTTGAATTACCATGGGTTCACCCACGAGTACATCGATTATACGAACCCGTCCGAGTTGGCCCGCGCCTATGATTTTCCCATTATCGCCACTGTCTTCAGGGACGAAAAGGTGCGCAATCATTATGGGGTTTTGAAGCTCCTGGTGGATTCCGAAGCTGAAAAGTATTTTTTTATCGGCGCCCTGCCTCTCTACGACTTAAACGGCAACTCCAAAGACTGGAACCTGGTCGAAGCTTTTTTCAAGAAATTCGGCATTGAATATAATCATTTGGGAATTGTGTCTACTTCGGATGAAATACTCGCTTCCTCGAAGTATCACCCTTTTGAAACCGCTCTCGAAAAAACCGACTGGTTTTATGCGAAACTGATCCCGGAAGAAGCTGCTACCAAAGTTCTTACCATCGACAGCGGCGGCGAGGTGTATTCACCTTTTTTCTTTAACTCGAGGGCCCTGTTTGCCTTGGGTGATTTTCTTTTTGACGAAAAAAAAGCGCAGTACTATTTCAACCTGTTCGAGGTGTTTGGCGATTTTCTTGACCCCGCGGTTATTCCCTCGTATTGCGAAGGATATGGCTATCGCCTTGCCTATTCACACATCGATGGCGATGGTTTCATGAACAGCAGGCAGGAAACCCCGCACATTATGGGCTTCGAGCGCAGCGCAGGTCTTCTCGAAAAAACAACTCTGCCTGTTTCGGCATCGTTCATTGTGGAAGAGCTAATGGCCCAGGCCGAGAGAAAGGGGCGCTTTTACAACATTGTCGCTGCCCGCAAGCTCATCGATCTTCCCCATATCGAGCTGGCATCTCACACCCTTACCCACCCCTATGTCTGGGAGGGTGGTGATTCCACGCAAAAAACCGCTGTCGGCTATACCTATGGCCCGGTGGATACGGTGGCGGAAACCCGGGGCAGCCTCGATATCCTCTCTGAGATGTTTGCACAGGATACCAATCTCCTGTTCTTCAGCGGAAATTGCCTTCCTACCGAAGAGCAGTTGCGGTACCTTCGGGAACAGGGCATCCTGGCCATAAATGGCGGGGATACGGTGTACAACAAGAAGACGCACTTTCTATTTAACGTGTCTCCACCGTATTCAGCCGTGGGAAAGGAAATTCAGGTCCACACGGGCGCCGCCAACGAAAACATCCTCACCAATCTGTGGACGGCCCCATTAGATGGTTTCAGGAAAACCATATCCACCTTCCAAAATACAGCTAAGCCTTATCTCATCGCTCCCATAGATATCTACTATCATTATTATTCCGGTGCGCCTCTTCCAGCTTTCGAGGCGCTGCAGGATGTCTACGAGTTTGTCGAGAAATCGGAAATTTCCCCGCTGTTTACCAGCGAGTATATCGAGCTGTTTCGGGATTGGTACGATGCAGAAATAATCGAACAGGAAGACAGGTACAAAATTCATACAAATGGATTTCTGCGCCTGGTAAAAATCAAGAAAAAGCGGGGATACTATCACATCGACATGGTACGGTCACGGGGTGTTGCCGGGTACGATCTGGTCGGCGATTACTGGAACGTATACCTGGATGGTTCGCGGGAGCATACCGTAGTATTCTCGAAAAACAAGCCCCGGAATGTATTTTATATTCAAAAAGCTTCTCACAAGTTTTCTATACTCTTGCAGACTGATGAAGAGCTCATCTATCGCTTCCATGGCTACGGACCGTTTCGCGTGCGGTTTGGCGGGCTGAACAACCGCAAGAATTACCAGCTCACAGCAACACGGGGTAAAAAAACGCTGGCTTCGGTAAAGGTAATCAGGAAAGATACCGCGTTCCTCGAATCGACGATATACGGAGAGCTCACGGTTATACTACGGCCGCGGTGAACCCGAGCCGGCCCTGTCCCCCGAGGTGCCGCCTCGCACGTAAGTGTCCTGTTCAGCTCTGTTTTGGGCGTTGACAAACCTAGAAAATTAGTTTAGTATTCAACCATGTCTACCAGAATGATCAATATGCATGAGGCAAAAACTCATCTCTCCGAATATATTGCCGGGCTTAAAGCTGCAGACCGCATCATCCTGTGCCGCCGCAACAAGCCGGTGGCCGAGATCAGACCCATCATAGACCGAGAACAGAAACCACGCCCCATCGGACTCGGGAAAGGTCTAGTAACGATTCCCAAGTCTTTTTTTGACCCCTTACCTGACGAGTTAATCGATCTATTCGAAGGGCAGGGGCGATGAGAATCCTTTTAGATACGTGCTGCTTTCTCTGGCTGACTCAAGGGCATGAGAATCTGTCAGTTGCTGCTGAAAACGAAATAGTCGAATCCGCCAACGAGGTTTTTTTGAGTGCTGCATCCGTTTGGGAGATCGTTGTCAAGCACGCGTTGGGGCGTCTTCATTTGGCCTTGCCCCCCGATCGTTTCATAAAGGATCAGCGTGAACTACACCGGATCGATAGTCTGGCTATTGACGAGCAGAGTGTGTTGCACATCGGCAAGCTGCCGAAACTCCATCGCGATCCTTTCGATCGGATTCTGGTGGCCCAGGCTCTGGTGCACGAATGCACGATTGTCACTCCTGATCCAGTCATTCATCGTTACCCGGTCAAAGTCATCTGGTAGCTCCATAGAAGCCGGAAACGCCCGGGGCGGCCGGGGATAAGCCCCAAGTATAGCCAGGCTTCCGATCGGGATAAGCTTGAGCCTGCGATCGCCCCCGCGGCTCCGTTTCGGAAATAGAGGAGATTGACATGTTATACCCGCAGCAAAACGACAAGAGGGATGTTCTCGATCTCTCGGGCCTCTGGGACTTCAGGCTGGATCCGCAAGAGCTGGGGGAGCGCGACAAATGGTTCAACGACGCACTCGGGTTTCGCACCATCGCCGTGCCTGCAAGCTGGAACGAGCAATTTCAGGACACGAGAGACTACCTGGGCAAAGCCTGGTATAAGCGCGAGTTCTACGTGCCTCAGGGTTGGGTCGATCAGGCTATCTTTATATGAATCGGCTCTGCCAACTATGCGGCCGGAGTTTGGGTTAACGGCAATCTTGTCGGAGAGCACGAGGGGGGGCATCTGCCTTTCGCCTTTGAAATCACCGCCCATGTTAAATGGGGGAGCGCAAATCTTCTGGCCATCCAGGTCGAGAACAATCTTTTGCCTACCCGAGTGCCCCCCGGCAACACGCGGGGAGCGGCGGGCGCTTTTTTCGGGAGCTATCCTGACGCTAATTTTGATTTTTTCCCTTACGCCGGGCTGCATCGCCCGGTTATGCTCTATGCGGTCCCAAAAGTGCGCATCGAGGATGTCACCTTCGCTACGTCCCTCGATGGAAGTGATGGGTTGCTGCACGTAACGGTTCTTGCCAATCATGGTGCAGGTAAGGGCAAGCTGTTGCTGCAGGGAGAAGGCGGGAGCCGGCAAAGCGAGCTCATCTTCACAGGCGGTGCCGCGCAGGCTGAAATGCGAGTGCCAAACGTTCGAGCATGGTCTCCTGATGACCCGTACCTCTATCGGCTGGAAATCACGCTGGATGACGGCGGGATCGCAGATCGCTACGCCCTTGAAATCGGAGTTCGGACGATCACCGTAGACAGTGAAGCGCTGCTGATCAATGGCCGGCCTGTTTTTTTAAAGGGCTTCGGGAAGCACGAAGATGCACCGGTGCATGGCAAGGGCTTGAATCTGCCACTACTGGTGAAAGATTACTCCCTGCTCAAATGGGTGGGCGCCAATTCTTACCGCACCTCCCACTACCCGTATTCGGAAGAAGCCATGTCCATGGCAGATCGGCAAGGAATCCTGATCATCGATGAGACGCCCGCCGTGGGTCTTTCTTTTGACGACGGTGAAGAGAACATTAGCCGGCGGCTCTCGCAGTGCAAGGGGCATCTGCGCGAGCTCATCGCGCGCGACAAAAATCACCCGAGTGTTATCATGTGGAGTGTGGCCAATGAACCGCACCCGGGGGACTTGAGAAAGGCGCTCATGGGCGGAGGCGAGCTTAAAAAAGAAGCGCAGCGGGGCACCGCCTTTTTTAAAGAGTTATACGACCTCGCGCGGTCGCTCGACACCACGCGTCCGGTCACCCTGGCAGGCGTTATGGGCGGGCCGGTGGAATGGCTGGCACTTTCTGATGTGGTGCTCATCAATCGCTATTGGGGCTGGTATGCGCAGAGCGGGCAGCCGGCAGCCGGCGCCGCTGCTCTGGAAGAGGAAATCGGTGCTCTATACGCCAATCTAAAAAAGCCCATATTAATTAGTGAGTTCGGTGCGGAATCAGTTGCAGGCCTGCACAGCGAGCCGCCGGAAATGTGGACGGAAGAGTACCAGGTGGCGATGCTGCGCGCCTATCTCGATGTGGCCGCCCGAAAGCCCTTTGTCGCCGGCCTGCATGTGTGGAGTTTTTCCGATTTCAAAACCGGGCAATCAATCATGCGTACCGGCGGCATGAACCTGAAAGGGGTCTTTACGCGTGATCGGCGGCCCAAGATGGCGGCCCACTTTCTACGGGAACGAGGGCAGTCTTCGGGCGCATCTCCGGTTTGCTACCGGATTGCATTTCTGATGCACCCCCAAAACCCGCAGGAAACATGAAGGGACTCGGCAGAGAAAATATCGAACGGGGTCTCCGACAGCTCGGTCTCGGTACAGGTGCCGTGGTGGAGGTCCACAGCTCTCTGGGCAGCTTTGGGTACGTGCAGGGCGGCGCGGTCACTGTCGTCGATGCTCTGATGCGTGTCGTTGGCAAAGAGGGGGCCATCGTCATGTCGAACTACCCCTTGAGCCGCCCACTGCCCGTGTCGTCTGCCGAAAGGGCACGCGGGATTGCATGGAAGGTTCGCCGATTGACGGACGGCTCCGAGGAGCGAACCTCCACCGGCGCAGTCTCTGACGAGTTCCGCAAGAGAGACGACGTTGTTTGCGGTACGGGCGTGCATCGTGTTTGTGCATGGGGCCGGAATGCGGAGCTCCACAGCGCGGGATACCGGCACCTCATCGATGTCGACGGGTGGGTGCTCCTGATCGGGGTCGGGATCGACCGATGTTCCAGCCTGCATCTCGGCGAGAGAGTGCCGATTCCACGGGATGTACGGCAGAGAATCGAGCAGATTCAGAATCTCCCGCAAAACGTCGAGCATATCCAGAAAGAATACCCGCCCGAGATCATCATCGGCTTGCGCGGCCCACCCGGTGATCCATGGGGGCTAGTGTTGGAGGATGCCGACAGGAGGGGGTTGACCCGGCGAGCAAAGATCGGAGCTGCGAGCTGCTTGCTGTTCAAAGACAGGGCGCTCGTCACGATCTACGAGGATTTGCGGCGCAACGACCCCTACCGCCTGTTTGGTCTTCCGTTGTCGAAACCTGACTACATCGAATAGGGGTCCGCGGCATCCCGCAAGCCGTCTCCGACGAAATTGAAGGCCAGCACGACGGCAATGACAAAGAAGACCGGGATCATAAGCCAGGGATTCTGCGCGACGGTGCGGACGTTCTGGGCCTGCTGCAGAAGCACGCCCCAGCTGACGATCGGGGGACGCAACCCCAGGCCTAAAAAGCTCAGCGCCGTTTCGCCCAGAATCATCTGGGGAATCGCCAGGGTTATGGCGACGATGATGTGACTGAGGAATGAGGGCAGCATGTGACCGAATATAATCCTGGGCTCCGAAGCGCTTGCGAGCCTTGCAGCCAGGATGAAATCCTCCTCTCTCATGGAGAGAAACTTTCCCCGCACGACTCGCGCGAGGGTCGTCCAGGCTATTAGAGAGAGGATTATCGTGATGCCGAAGTAGATTTGAAGGGAAGACCAGCCGGGCGGAAGAGCCGCGCTCAGAGAGAGCCACAGCGGAATTGTGGGAAAGGAACGTACGATTTCGATAACGCGCTGAATAATCCAATCCGCCGTGCCGCCGTAGTATCCCGATATACCGCCCAGCACGAGGCCTATAACAAAGGCGGCGAAAACGCCGATCAACCCGACCGAAAGCGAGATTCTCGAGCCGTATAAGATTCTTGAAAACAGGTCGCGCCCCAGGCGGTCGGCGCCCAGGAGATGCAGCACGCCTTGCCCTTCGATCCCGAACAGGTGCATGTCCATGGGCCAGATGCCCCATAATTTGTAAGGCTCGGCCCTGATGAAAAAGTGGATGGGGTGCTTTACGCTCTTGACTACCACAAAGGTCCTGCGCAGGCTCTCGACGTTTATCTTGCGCTCGAGCCCGTAGACAAAGGGACGCTGGAATCGCCGGCCGTCGAATATGCGCAAGCGCTGGGGCGGCGCCCAGCCGTGTTTTACGTCTCGATACTCGAGTGTGTAGGGCGTGAGAAACTCGCAGAACAGCGCGGCGAGATAGAACAGCGCGAGAACAACGCTGCAGACAACGGCCAGCCTGTGCCTGCTGAATTTGCGAAATATGAGCTGCCACTGAGAGGCTACAAAATAGCTTTCTTCATATTCTTGCGCAGCGCGCGTGCGTGCGCGGCTGTCGGCACTTTCATGGAGTATTCGCACCTCCCTGGTGATCGGCGCCGATTCTGGGTCACTCATGCTTTCTTCCCCGCCTGTGTGCGCTGAAGCCGAATTCTAGGATCGACTGCGGCCAGCAAAATGTCCGAGATGAGCGTACCGATCACAGTGAGAGAGGCGAGGATCAGCACGAAACTGCCAGCGAGATACATATCCTGGGACATCAGAGCCCTCAAGAGTATGGGGCCTGTTGTGGGCAGGCTCAAGACAACCGCCGTGATTACAACGCCTGAGATAAGGGCGGGCAGGGTCCATCCGATCGTGCTGATCAGGGGATTGATGGCAATACGCACCGGGTATCGGAAGAGAATCACCGTCTCTCTCAAACCCTTGGCGCGGGCGGTAATAACATATTGCTTGCGAAGCTCGTCGAGAAGGTTCCCGCGCATGATGCGGATAAGCCCGGCGGTACCCGCAGTACCGACCACGACTACGGGAATCCACAGATGCTCGAGCAAGTCGAGTATCTTGGCCATGCTCAGCGGCGCCTTGGCGAACTCCGGCGAAAACAATCCGCCGACGCTGGTGCCGAAATACGAAAAGCCCACGTACATGAGAATGAGGGCCAGCAGAAAGTTCGGTGTTGCTAATCCAATAAAACCGATGAAGGTGAAAGCATAGTCGCCTAGAGAGTACTGGTGCGTTGCCGAATAAATGCCGATGGGAATGGCGGCAACCCACGTGAATACAAGAGTGCAGACCGAAACGACAAGGGTGAGTCCCAGGCGGGACCAGATGATTTCGCTCACGGGTTGCTGCCACTCGAAGGAGTAGCCGAAATCCCCGTGAAGCATGTTCCACACCCAGGTAAAGTATTGCACGAACATCGGCTTGTCGAGGCCGTACTGCTTTCTGAGAGAATCGATAAGGGCCTGGTCCACGACATCGCCGCTCGCGCTCGCAGCCATGATGAAGGAGGTCAAATAGTCCCCGGGGGGGAGCTGGATAAGGGCAAAGGAGATTATGGATATAACAAAAAGAGTGGGAATCATCCAGAAAATTCGCTTCAAGATATAGAGCGCCATCTTTTCCCTCTCTTGTCGCTGCTCTGCAGGTCTGCGAGAGTCTTGGTTCGTAATCGAGTTGTCTGCATGCATGCAGGTGAACGCACGGCCGTGCGTTCACCTGCGCACAAGATCGCAGGGTTTTCCCACTGTGCTTCTCGGCGCGACCCGGTTCGGCACCGGGGGAGAAGCCGGCGGTCCCTGGCCGCTCTACTTCCTTATGAAGTACTGCTCGGTTCTCGTTGCCCCGGGACAGAGCGTGTTCCAATCACACAAACCTCGCTGGGGCACGTTGCGAAAATTATTCTTGACGACAAACGGGAACGGTGGGTTGGTCACAACGCCGATGACCCACAGGTTTTTCGCATTCAGCCGCAGGATTTCGTGAAAGAGCTCGACCTGCTTTTTCATATCCGGTGTGCCGATGATCCGATCGTGCAGCTCGATGACCTTCTTGACGTCGCCGGTGGGCTCTTCGCCGCGCTCGCCGCCTGAAACACGATACTCTGCGTAGCCGATGCCCCAGATGGATTCAGCGCTCACGGGAACGAACCAGCGCGGGTCTATGATAGGCATGAACTCGCCGCTCCCGGTCCAGATTCCGACATCATGCTCCAGGGCCTGTTTCCTCTCATAGAAGAGTGTTCGCGCCTCCTGTTTTAAGGCAGTTTTGACGCCCACCTTTTCCCAGTGGCTCTTCACGAGCTCGCTGCTCAAATCCCACGAGCCGAAGATCGGCGCATACTCTATGGTGACGACCAGGGTCTTGCCGTCCGGCCGCAGCCTGAACCCGTTGGAGTCTCTCTTCGTCAAACCCATCTCATCCAGCAGCTTGTTTGCCTGGGCCGGGTCGTGCTCTATATAGGCCTTGGCCTGCTCTTCGAGGTAGAAGGGCGAGCTGGGCAGCGGCGCCACCTGGGACGGTTCGGTCATACCAAGGTAAACGCCCTCGTTGATCTCTTCCCGGTCTATCGCCAGGGAAAGGGCGATGCGGAAGCGCCTGTCCTGGAAGATCTTCTTCTTGACAGGGTCTTTGTGGTTCTGATTGAAGGCAATGGCATAGTCGGTGCCGACACCGGAGGGCCAGGTGAATACGCGATAACCGCCCTTGTCTTCGTTTTCTTTGAACAGCGGGAAATTATCGAACAGCAGATGGCGGCTCTGCATGTCCACCTCGCCTGCCATTACCTTTAGATTGAGCGTTTGCTTGTCCTCGACGATGTCAAAGCTGACCCTGTCGATATAGGGCAGCTGATTTCCCTCTGGGTCCACCTTCCAATAGTAGGGGTTCCGCTCCCAAACCACAGGGATGGCCGGGGGCGCTTCTTTCAGAGTCCAGGCATAGATCCTTGGGATATCAGGATTGACAAAATCGCGCTTGTTGCCGAAGAGCTGGTACCAGGTTTCGAATTCGGCTTCCTTTACCAGTTTGTCCAGGTCAGCCTGAGCCGCATACCTGGGATGGAACTGCTTCATGTAGTGTTTCGGCCATTCGATTAGTTGGCGGCCGTTCGGTGTGGCCAAATAGATCAGGAAGAGGCCGTGCGGATTCTTGAAGGTGAATTTCACCGAGTAGTCATCGAGCTTCGATATGGTGCAGCCCTCACCTCCGGATTTGAGCCACGTGGGGAACGAGGGAGTCAGCTCCTTGTTCAATATAAAGTCCTCGAACCAGAAGACTATGTCGTCCGCAGTAAACGGCGCGCCGTCGGACCACTTGATGCCTTCCCTCAGGTAAAAGGTGAACTCCTTGCCGTCCGCCGAAGCTTCCCAAGCTTTGACTACATTCGGTACCAGCTCGTTGCCCATCGGGTCGAGGCGCATCAGGTTTTCATATGTAAGACGGGAGGTGAATATGCCGATATCACGTACCCCTACGGCAACACGGCGCCACGTGCCGCCGTACTGGCCGATTTCTTCCACCGGCTCGATTACGAGCGGCTCCTTGGGCAGCCTGTCCTCGACCTTCGGGAGCTTGCCCGCTTTTACCATTTCGGCCCACATGGGCGACTCATTATAGGCGCCTTTTGCGGCAGGGGCCGTTTTTACCTGCGCTTTCTCTGTTGTCTTTTCTTCCGTTTTGCCGCCGGCCCATACGCTTCCGGCCAGCAATACAAAAAGTACCACAACACACGCTACGATGTATTTCCATCGAGACATCGTAATCCTCCTTTGTCGTAAAAAAATTTTGATGGAGCATTATTACCCGGAATCGGGGTTAAGTCAAGTGAGCAAAGAAAAACCCGATATGGCGCTCGCACCTATCCTGCGGTTGCGGCTTTTCGTTCAGCTAACTACTGATGAAGGGCTCGTGGGGCTGGGCGAACGGCCCAGCGGACACGCCGCGAACCTGGATTCGCAGGTGAGTCTGATCGAGGATCTGTGCCGTCAGTTCGTAATCGGCACCAGTCCCTTCGAAGTGGAGGCGATGTGGCAGAAGATCTTTGCCTCCCGGCATGACTATCGTCACCCGGGCCTGGACGCGACACCGGCCTTGAGCGCTATCGAAATGGCCTGCTGGGACATCGTCGGCAAAGCCACGAATCAGCCAGTCTACAACCTTCTGGGAGGCCGGTGCCGGGACAAGCTGAGAGCCTATGCGTACATGCCGGCCGAAGGTATCTGGGAAAATCCGGAAAAGGCCGGCGAGGTAGCGGCCAAGCTGGTGGAGCAGGGCAACACGGCCTGTAAGCTGGATCCCTTCCAACCGCTTTTCCCGCAGCCGCGCGACTTCCCCCTGAAGGCGATCCGGCGCGTGGCGAAGATATTTCGGTGCATCCGGGACGCTGTGGGGGATGAGCTGGAAATCGGCATCGGAACCCACGGCCAGTTCAGCACCGCTTGCGCAATACGTGTGGCAAAGGCCCTGGAGGAGTACAGCCCGTACTGGTTCGAGGAGCCGGTGCCTCCTGAAAACGTGGATGAAATGGCCCGTGTAGCCGCGCATACGAGTATCCCCATAGCGGCGGGCGAACGCCTGGTTACCAAGTTCGAATTCGCCCGACTGCTCGAAAGGCAGGCCGCGCAGATCATTCAGCTCGATGTGGGTCAATGTGGGGGAATACTGGAGTCCAAGAAAATCGCGGGCATGGCTGAAGCCCACTACGCCATGATCGCCCCGCACATGTACTGCGGCCCGGTGGCCGCAGCCGCGGCGATACAGCTGGACACCTGCTCGCCGAATTTCCTCATCCAGGAGTACAACGTGAATGCTCTCCACAGCGAGATATTCAAGGAACCCATCCGGTTCGAAAATGGCTTCATCATCCCGCCGTCGGGCCCTGGTCTGGGGGTCGAACTCGATGAGCAGGTCGTGAAGCGGCACCGCTGCGACTCTTAGGCCGAGGACGCGCGCGCGGCCGACTTAGAGAGCGCTGCGGATTCACCGGCTTTTGCCGCGGCCGGCCTGGCCTTTTTACGCGTAGCGGAACGACCGCCGGCAGCGCACGAGCCGGCGGCGGTCGGGTGGCCGGCGCCTCAGTCCGCCGCGGTATCGATGGACAGGTATTCGCCTCCCCGGCGCGCGGATTGCTGGGCAATCAAACTGGCCCGGGCCGCGGCCAGAACGTCTGAGGTTGAAACGAAATGTTCCTCTCCGCGGGAAAAGGCTTCGATCAGGTTTTGCACGAACACGTCGTTCCCTCCTGATGGCATTTCGGGCTCGCGTGGGCCTTTGTCATCCGTGACGACGAGTAGATGATCTCCGGCGTAGGCTCTGAGGTGCGCCGACCCTTTCGTTCCCATAAGGATGAACCGGGTGTCTCCGAAGGCCGGGCTCATATGCGGCGTGAGCCAGTCGGCGCTTACCATTGCGAGGGCCCCGTTGGAGAGCTTGAAGGATGCCTGCACGTGGTCCATCTCGAGCCGCCGCGTGCCCGTGTGTTTCATGAGGGTTCCCAGCGCGTGAACGCCGATGTATTCCGCGCCGGTGAGCCATCGGATCTGGTCGACCCCGTGACCGGCCAGATCGACGAAGGTGCCGGAATAGAGACCTTTGTCGAAATACCATGACGGCAGTTGGTCGAACATCTTGTGTGGGTGAGTCGAAATGAGGCTCACGATTTCGCCGAGCTCCCCGGCCAGGATGCTCTCACGCAGGGCCATAAAGGGCGGGTAGCTGCGGGAAGTGTACCACATGGAAAGTCGAACCCCATGGTTGGTGACGGCATGCTTGATCCGCCGCCACTCCACCATCGTTCGGCAGAGGGGTTTGTCCAGCAGGAGGTGGACTCCCGCTTCGGCGCACGTCTCGATAACCGCTGTTTTCTCCTCGTGGGTCACGCCTTCCAGCACCAGCTCCGGCCTGGCCTTGTCGAGCATCTCGGCCAGGCTGTCGTGGCGGGCTATGTTGTTTTCCGTCGTATACTGCTCACAGAGCCTGTCGTCAGGCTCGACAATGCCAACGATCTCTCCGTCCGGCGCCTTTACAGCAGACTGGAGCATTCCGTCGATGTGTCCGTAGTGGACTCCCATTATGCCGATTCGCATCGTTCACCTCATCTAGTTGGTTCAGTTTTGTTGGCCAGTTTACCTAATTTCCCGCAAGGAGTAAAATGCCTCTTCGAGAGCTGCCCGATGGCCGCCGTGCCTGGCGAGCATCAGGCAAGGGAGTGGAAATTGACATCGAGAGAGAGGGTTATGACGGCCTTGAGCCTGCGGGAGCCTGACCGGGTTCCCATCGATTTTGCCCAGGCCGGCGGCGACGGCATCACGATCGAGGCCTATAAGAAGCTGGTAAAATATCTCGGACTGCCGGACCGTCCCATAAAGGTCCAGAGCAAACTCGCTCAAAGCGCGCTGGTGGACGAGGATGTGCTCGAGCGGTTTCGCGTGGACACCCGCAGTCTCGACCTGGGCCCGCCGGACAACTGGGAGGACAAACCTGTTGGTGAAGACGGGTACATGGACGAGTGGGGGCTGGTGCGAAAACGCCCGAAGGGCGGCTTTTACTACGACATCATCGCCTCGCCCATGGCCGAGATGGATACCAAGACGGCAATCGAGCGGTTTCCGTGGCCCGACCCTCTCAACCCGGGACGGTTCCGGGGCCTGAGGGAAGCGGCCCGGGAATTGCACGAGAACACAGATTATGCCGTCGTGCTCCAGATGAACTGCACCTATTTCTTGCGTTGCGGCGAGCTGAGGGGCTGGGAGAACTTCTACATGGATCTGGCGGGGGAGCCCGAGTTCGCGCTGGCCCTCATGAGCCGCTACCTGGACTTCAAGCTGGCGATTGCGGAGAGGGCCCTGGAAGAGGTGGGCGAGAACGCCGACATCGTGTTCTGCCTGAGTGACGACATCGGTATGGCCGATCGCACCATCGTCTCTCCGGCGATGTACAGGGAGTTGATCAAGCCCCTTCAGAAAAAGCTGTTCGACTTTTTTAAAGAGCGGACGAAAGCCAGGAGGTTCTACCACTGCGACGGAGCGGTGTATCCGATCATCGAAGATTTCATCGAGGTCGGGACGGAGGCCTTGAACCCGATCCAAGTCTCGGCCGCAGGGATGGGCGACACGAAGAAGCTGAAACGTGAGTTCGGCGACCGCCTCGCTTTCTGGGGCGCCATTGACACCTACAAAGTCATGCCTTTTGGGACCGTGCAGGATGTGCGCGACGAGGTGCGACGGCGCATTCATGACCTGGCCCCGGGAGGCGGCTATGTCCTGTGTGCGGTGCACAACATCCAGCCCGAGGTGCCCCCTCAAAACGTCGTGGCCATGTATGACGCGGCTTATGAGATGGGGCGTTACCCTCTCTGAGGTGAGACCCTGCAGCCCCTGAAGAACCCGTTCGATATGCTCGGGGGTACCGGCGGGTCGTAACCGTTCAGAAACGCGAGAGGAAAAGACCGATGGAGCTGTCCGTGTTGCTGTCCGAGAAATTCCCCGTCCTGCTCGATGGGGCCATGGGTACGCAGCTGGCAGAGGTGGGCCTGGAGATGGGCGGGCAGGTCAATCTAACCCACCCGGACCAGGTGCGGAGCATTCACCGCGGGTATGTCGAGGCCGGCTGCGATGTGCTCATCACCAACACGCTTACCATGAACAGGATCTACATCGAGACTCACCGGATGGGGCTGGATGTGGAAGCGGTGAACCTGGCCGGAGTGAGTCTGGCGCGGACCGAGGCGCGCGGCGGTCAGTATGTCCTGGGGGACATGAGCTCAACCGGACAGATGCTCGAGCCGTACGGGAGCTATGAGGAATCTCAAGTATTCGATACTTTCAGTGAACAGGCGCGGTATCTGCTCGAGGCAGGCATCGACGGGTTTATCATCGAGACGATGTTCGATCTACGGGAAGCCTCGATCGCACTGAGAGCGTGCAGAGAGGCTGCTTCGCTGCCGGTTATTGCGTGCATCGCATTTCAGACGGCGGGGCAGGGCGGCCGCACTATTATGGGGAACTCGGCAGCGGAGTGCGCCAGGGCGTTGAGCGAGGGAGGGGTCGATGTCGTGGGCGCCAATTGCGGCGAAGTGACGCCGACGGCCATGGCCGCTGTCATTAGATGCATGAGAGAAGCGACTTCCGTGCCGATAATCGCCCAACCCAATGCCGGGGCGCCGGAGTTGGTCAACGGCCGAACCGTGTTTCGCATGAGCCCGGGGGAATTCGCCGACGGCATCGCCGAATGCCTGCAGGCGGGAGCCGGGATCGTAGGGGGATGCTGCGGAACCACACCGGAACACTTGAAACGTCTTCGAGCGCGTGTCGACGGGTCGGGGTGAGCCGTGAGACATATAAGTGAGGAAGCCATGGGTCCACGTCAGACGAAATCTTCGATAAAAGTAGGGCTCTGCAGCTACGCTTTCCGGTGGGCTGTCGGGACGCCGGATACACCGATCGAGAAACCTCTTTCGATCGCCGAGTTTCTTGACAAAGCGGCCGCCATGGGCGCCGAAACCGTGCAGATATGCGAGAATTTCCCCCTTCCCACGTTTACCTCATCGGATCTGACATCCATTGTACAGCAGGCCGAATCGTTGGGCCTCAGCCTGGAGCTCGGGTTCCGAGGGGCCGACCCGGTTCGGCTGAGCCGCCATCTTTCGATGGCGAAGCAGCTGAAGGCCGGCATCCTCCGGGCCGTGATAGCGGGCAGCGACTGGAAGCCGTCGTTGGAACGTCAGGAGGAGGTACTAGCGGCCTTCCTGCCGGACCTCGCGGATGCCGGGATCACACTGGCCCTGGAGAATCATTTTTTTTTCAAGCCCCGGGGGCTTGCCGAACTGGTGCGGCGGGTGGGCGATGCCCACGTACGTGTTTGCCTGGACCCTTTGAACTCGATGAGCCTGCTCGTGGGCCCTGAGGAGACGACGGACAGGCTCGCGCCCCTGGCCGTTACCGTGCATGCGAAAGACGGCGAAATGGCCAATTTCAACACCGGCTACCACCTGCGGGGCTGCCCGCTGGGAGAGGGGCAGGTCGATTTCCCCGGGCTCCTGGCCAGGCTGCGCGATTTGGCGCAGGTACGGTCGATCCATGTGGAGGCCTGGATGGATAAAACGGACAGTGTGGATGACACTTTGAAAAAAGAGGAGCGCTGGGCGGCCCACGGCATCCGCTACCTGAAAGAACTCTTGAACACACGGCAGCAGCTGCGTCCTGAACCTTCAGAGGTGCGAAAACCTGGAGAATAGACTATGAGCAAGCTGGCTGCCATTTCCTCATTTCTGGGCGGAGTCAAGAACAGGTATCTGCAGTACAAAGAAGAACGCACTCTGCAGGAGAAGTTTGATGTCGCATCGAGAGCCAAAGGCCTGGATGGTCTGGAGCTCTGCTACCCGGCGAAAGGCCGGCTCAAGCGGCGGCGCTGCTGCATCGAGCACAAAAGCTGTTCTACGTGCATCTAAACGACAACGACCGCCGTTGGGACTGGGACATGCTGCCCGTGGCATACAACCTGTGGGAGTTCGTCGAGTTTTTCTACTACTTGGGCGAGCTCGGTTATGACGACTGGTTCGCCTACGACGTGATGTCCAAGGAAATCGACACCGTGAAATCGCTCGAATACCTCTATGGCATGCTGCTCGGTTCCGAGGATTGATTTTGAAGGCGGCCGAGGTTGCCAGAGCCGCGGCTTCCGGCTCGTGGCTAATTTCGGTCACTTCGTCGTGGGAATAGGAATAAACAGGTCGCCGACAGCCATAAGTTTTTTCTACAAAAGTTGGTGAATAAAATCATCGATCCGATGGATTAAATAAAAGGGTATGCATAGAATATCATTCTCGTACGAGAGAGGTAATTGGGAAATTCTTATGCCTAAAGGAGCCTTCTTTTCTTTCATGAAAATCCTTAAAGATTTTAATCGACCCGTGTGGCCGGCTTTTACTTCAACAGGCAGGACATGTTCCCCGTACTGAAATAAGTAGTCTACTTCCGCTGAACTATTTCGAGTTTCCCTCTGCCAGTAGCTTAAATATCCAGGCTTAAAAGGTTCCTGGGAGGAGAGTAATTCCTGGCCCACAATGTGCTCTGCCACAGTACCACGATTAATTAAATTGATATCGTCATTCGAGTTAAGCTCTTGAAAATTAAGATCCAATTTATTTAGATAAAGACCTGTATCCAAAAACAAAAGCTTGTACTTTTTCTTTTCCCCTGCCTGTAGCGGAATTCCCGAACCGGAATTCTGATGCACTTTGGAAAAAACACCAGCCATTACCAGGATATCTATCGCCTTCTTTAAATCTCGAGATTGAGCATCGGGATCAATATCTACATATTTAATGGGCTTGGCTGCAGCAACCCCAATTCGAGAATACACCTTTTGCAGATACTGAATTTGTGCCTTGGAGCTGTACTTGCCAAAATCACGTGAATAACCATCGGTGATAATGCTCTGATGTCTACTGACTTTTAGAAATGAAAGATTCTCTCGATACTCCGCGACTACGGCCGGCATCCCTCCGGTAAACATATACGTCCTGAATTGTTCCAGGGCCTTCACATGAACAGCCTCTGAGATTTGCCCAATCTTTCCTTCTGCTAAATATTCAAAGAGGTGCTGTTCTCTAAGGCCCAACAAAAACTCAGGGAAAGACATCGGGCGCATATATGAAAACTCAATTCGACCGACGGGCATGCGAAACTCCTCGGAATTTAGAGCGAACTCTAAAAGGGAACCTGCGCACAGAATATGCAACCGCGGCATTCTTTCCTTAAAATACCTCAATGCCAGAATTGCTTGGGGGCATTCCTGAATTTCATCAAGGAATAATAAAGTTTCCCCGGGAGCAATTTTTTTTCCTGACAAAACCTCCAATTCTCTGACAATAATCTCAGGGTCCAGATTGGAAAAGCAACGAGAAGAATTGGGCTGATATTCAAAATTTATCGTGACGAGAGATGAAAAGCACCTTTTCCCAAACTCTTCAATAGTGAATGTCTTTCCGACCTGTCGGGCTCCTCTCACAATGAGAGGGATATGCAATTCTGAATCTTTCCACTCCAGCAAATATTTCGCAATTGAACGATCCATATTTCGTATTTTATGCTATTTTTGCAGTTTTTACAAGGTATATTAATGCAATATTTGCAATATTTGCAGAAAACGGACGGCACCTTTCGATCGTCATGCAATGTTGGCCGGCCCGTCAATCTCTGTTCCGCGACGCTGAGCCAGCCGCCGTCGACATAGTAGTTGAAGCCGACTGCGTAACTCGCTCTTTCCGAAGCCAGGAAGACGTAGGTTTCAGCCAGCTGCTCGAGCGTCCCGAAGCGATCGATGGGGGCGTATTCGTGGGCTATGCGGTCGAGAAAACCCTGGGGGGTGATGTCCTCCTTCTATCCATGCAGTTTGGGGAATAGGTTTTCCAGGGCCTGATATGCCTCATCAAATACCGGCTTGATCCTCTTGTAGACACTGACTGTTTCCTGTCGAGGAGCCGTGCGACCTTTGATCTCGATAAACTTGTCCACCACGGAGAAATCCTTAAAAACCCCGCAGCCCACTCCACCGATAATCGCGGCTCCCATGGATGTCGCTTCTTCCAAATACTGAGGGACGAGGATATCAATGCCAAAGATGTCGGCCAGGATCTGCCGCCAGATCCGGCTGCGGGCTCCCCCCCCAATCAACCGAATCTCCCGGATATCGACAGATGCCATCAAAACCCGGAGTATGATGTCCAGATTGAGCGACACTCCTTCCATCACGGATCGGAACAGATCGGAACGCTTGTGCTCGAGAGTCAACCCCAGGAAAGCACCTTTCGCTTCGGGATTCCACCGAGGGCTCCTCTCGCCCAACAAGTAAGGGAGGAAGAGCAGCCCCTTGGCGCCCGGTGAAGACTCGGCGCTGACGGCGTCAATCAGGGCATAAGGGCTGACGCCGGAAGCCTCCGCCTCTCTGTTCTCGGATAAAGCAAGCTCGTTTTTCAACCACGATAGAGCTCCCCCCGCCGTCTGCATCGTACCGCAGGGCTGAAGATACCCAGGAACAGGGTGGGCCCAGGTGAAGGTCCTCATCTCCGGATCGTATATGGCCTCTTTCGATGTCGTCGATATCCAGGAGCTGGATCCGAGATAGTTGTAAGTTATACCCGGCCTGACCGACCCGATCCCTACGGTCGCGCACCCACCGTCGCCGGCTCCCACAACGACGGGAGTCCCCTTTTTCAAGCCCGTTGCCGCAGATGCTTCGAGGGTGACCTCCCCGATGACCGTTGTGGACGGAACAGCTTCAGGCAGTTTTTCCCGGTCGACACCGGCGGCATCAATGATGTGATCAGACCAGCTCATCGTGCCCAGATCGAAGGCATTCGTCCCGGACGCGTCATTGAAGTCCGTCACCATCCGTCCCGTCAGTCGGAAATTTATATAATCCTTGGCGTTCAAGGTTTTATATGTGTCACGGTATATGTCAGGCTGATTTCGGCGAATCCACATGAGTTTTTCCAGGGCATAGGTTGCACTGGGACGATGACCTGTTATCCGATAGAGTGCCTCTTTGCCTATCCTGTTCTCCAGGTCCGAAGATTCCTCAGTGGATCTTTGATCACAATAGAGGATATGGGACCGCAATGGGCGTCCCTTCCTGTCCACCGGCAGACAACCCATCATCTGGCCGCTGAATGCAACGGCAACGATATCCTTCGCACGTACCCCCGACAGCAGGTTCCGGGTAGAGACGGTAACAGCCTCCCACCAATCCTGTGGATTCTGTTCTGCCCAGTTTCCATGGGAATAATCCGTTTCATACGGAACTGTGTGGCTCTTGATCAATTCTCCTTCCAGGCTGAACAAGGTGGCTTTGTTCCCGCTGGTTCCCAGATCATGGGCCAGCAAGTACCGGCTCATATGACGCCTCCTCTCATTTTCTGCGGAGTTTTCGGCGGTGTAGCTAGAAGCGCCAGGAATATCATGGGTGAAACGACTGCCGCAAAGACCCGGAGCGACACTCCGTACCCACCGAACTGGTCATTGAGAAATCCCATGATAAATGGTCCCAGCGCTGAGGACGCTACCATCATTGTGGTCATGGTGCCACGAATTTTTCCTAAGTGTGTTCTGCCGTAAAATCTCACATAAAGCGTGGCAAGTATCGTAAAAAAGAAGCTGTGCCCAATGCCCAGGGCTATTGCGCCGGCATACCCCAAAAGAAGTGATTGGAAGGAAACAAGCAGAAGTATTCCGGACACCAGGCTCATCAGCGAAAAGGACAGCAGAAAACTTAGCCGCACGCGGTCGGCTAAGATGCCTGAAATCAGGAATGTTGCGGCGCTGGTGACAGAGGAAATCGTAAACCACGTGGCGGCATTTTCGACTGTGAACCCGTGCTCCATGAAGATAGGCTGGAGATTGAATGTAATTCCTGTGCTGATCATGGACCACAGGGAACTGGCCATGGCCATGATCCAATATGCCCGGGTTCGGAGCGCTTGGCTTACCGTGAAGCCGGCCTCTTCCTGCTCCCTTGCGGGGTCTTCGCGTCTCTTTTCTTCCGGTGAAACTCCGTCCGGCAATAAGCCGATTGACTCCGGTCGGTTTCGGAATAGAATCAGTAAGGTGAACCCCACTATTACCCAAACCGACAATCCCAAAACAGCGTAAGCTGTCCGCCAACCGAACATGCCGATCAGCCAGATATGAAGCGGTGGAACAGCGCCTATCAGCAGCGAACCAGTCACCCTTTTTATGCCGGCCGCTGTTCCCAGTCTGCGATGGAACCACATGGCGTCAGTGTTGGTCGCTATCAGTCCCATTGCGCCCTGACCACACATGCGCAGAAACAGAAAAGCCAGGAAAAGTGAAACTAAGCCGGACACTCTCGAGGTAGCTATGCACGCCAAGCCAAAGACAAACACGATGCCGCTCAGCGTCCGCCTTCCCCCAAAGCGGTCAAACATTGCGCCCACAAAGGTCATGGGAAGCGACGCCAGCAGTGTCCCCAGCATATATGCGCCGGTCAAGCTGGTGTCAGACAGGCCCAGCGACTCACGAAATGAGCTGTTGAATGTGGATACGCCATATGTTTGCCCGGGTGATGTGCATATCTGTGTCACTGTTGTCACAGCCAGCATCACCCAACCGTAGAAAAAACCAAACCGGGAAGCTATTGAATCGAGCGATGCTCGCTTTTTGTTCAAAAACACAAATACCTCGCCTCAGCAAACTTGAGATTCAGTTTCACAAAATAGCATTTTCTGGGACCTGCATGGAAGGCCCACCCCAACTAAGAAGGTTGCCCAGTATACCATTGTTGTTCCCCTGCCAATATATACTTGCCCTCTGGATCGAACTTGGCGACTCGCTTATTGCTGCCGTAATCATCAATTAGCATTGCCCGGCGCAACTGTTATTATCTATTCGCATAGAGGGAGCAAACGCCCTGCACAGCTTCTACAACCTCTGGAAAGCCTTTCCGGGTGTGGAGAAAAAGCAGCTGGTGCGGGGAATCCCCGAGCAGTTCATTCAACGGCTTTTGGGCGAGGGAGGGACGGCCGGCCACTGCGAGATGGATCTCTATTACGACTACGACTCGGTGTGTACCGCCATTGATACGGAGATCTACAAGAGGGTTTCCCTGGAGATGCTCGCCGAGGCCGGTGTGAAGCTCTATCTGAATACGATGCTGGTCGATGCGATCACCTCGGACCACGACGCCCACATGTCGACCCGCAATACCGTGTCCTGCATGGGCCATGGTCAGGCTGCGGGAACCGCGGCGGCGCTGATCTCCCGCCGGGGCATCGATTCACGCTCTCTGAGCTATGACGTCCTCCGCAAAGCCCTGCTCGAGGACGACGTCTATCTGGAGAATTGACCCATCGGCAGTATGGGTACAGCTATTTCTGCTCGCCTGCCCACGCGGCCGACAATTCTCTGTCTCGGCTTTCCGCACCATCTGGGGTCTATGGAATTCTCCTTCTCAGGACTTTTTCGCCTTCGCGTAATAGCCCATCAACGAAGCCTGATCGAGTATGTGGTCTTTCATTGTTCTGTGCAGTTTTTTTCTGGTCATGCGGGGGTCAGCCTCCAGTGTCGTGTCCAGGGCGTAGAGAGTGAAGTAGTAACGGTGCCTGCCCCACGGAGGACACGGGCCCATGTAGCCGTTCTGGCGCTTGATGTTTCTGCCCTGGATCGTACCGTCGGATAAGTCGGGTTGGTGGGGAACCGCTTGCGGCAGTTCGCTCTTGTCCTGTGGGATGTTGTAAATTACCCAGTGGGTGACCGTGCCAACGGGAGTATCCGGGTCTTCCACGATGAGCGAGAAACTCTTGGCGCCGTCGGGTACATTCCGCCATGATAGGGGAGGGGAAATATTCTTATCCTGGCAGGTGTAGAGGGCCGGTATGTCGCCTTTGGCCTCGAAGGCTTCGCTCAGTAACTCGAGATGCATGTCAACCTGTTCCTTTCTCGGCGATGTCAAGCCCTGGCAGCAGCCGTGTGCATTGCATGCGCGGTTTCTTTCATCACGTGTTTTAATAAGGTGACGTATAGTAGCAGCTCGCATCCCCGAGTGGCAACAACCGGGAAAGCTGCCCGGCGTGCGGTGCGCATGCTGCCGGCACAGAGAGCCGCGCATGCGCAATCGGGGCGCGAAGCGCGGACAGTGATTCCCGGCAATCGACCCGGCCCACAATGGCCCGTTGACCTGTAGCGGTTTCGGTCTTATCATCCAGGACAGCGGCGGCTGTGTGTCGGTCCACCGGAGTATCTGATATCAAGCCCATCGCCCCGATCGCGAGGTCGGTCAGAGCCAGGCTGTAATGAACACGGTAGAGTTTCTGCAGATAGAGGTCACCACTCGGTGCAATTTTTCCTGTACCTTCTGCTGCGGCCGGCACATGCGGCAGGGGGATATGTTGTATCCCGTTTACAGCCGGGCTTTAGAAAAATTCTCTCACGTAACCCATATAGGGCTGCAAGGCGAAGGAGAATCGCTCTTGCATCCGCGCTTTTTCGACATGGCCGGAGCGGCACGGGACAGAGGTATAAGCGTATCGCTCTTCACCAACGGCAGCCTTCTGAGCGCGGAAACGGTCCCGCGGATACTGGACACCGAAATCGTGTTTATTCGTTGCTCTCTAGAAAGTGCCGATGCGGCCGTCTTTCAGAAGCTGCGGGGCGGAGATCTGGGTCGGATTAAAGAAGGCATCAAACGCCTGGTCGATGAGCGAGAGGGGCGCAGCCTGCGCCTGCCGGTTGTGGGACTGGCCGTGACGGTTATGCGCAGCACACGCGGAGATATTCCGTCGATCGTATCTCTGTATAGGGAGCTCGATCTGGACGGCGGTCTGTTCTTCCAGCCCCTGCAGAGCATGGATGCGTACACGGCCATATACCCGCCGGATCTGAAGGCAGAGGTGCTTTCTCCTGTCGACATCGCCGCCTTGGAAGAGAGCTACAGCCGCAGCCCCGAACTGGCGGCGATCTTTAACGAGCGCAGCCCTTTGGCGGACTTTTATGAACAGCTGAGCCAGGGATTCGATCCCACCCGCGACGGTTGCCCCTGGCTGGCGAGGGCAATGTACATCGACTACCGGGGCTATGTGCTGCCGTGCTGCAGAGTCAAACAGGCCGACAGGTACGCCTTCGGCCATATCGAGGCGGATAGCGCCAAGGCGCTGTTGAGCGCCCGGCGTGCCATGCGGCAGCGACTGGTAGAACGGTTGATTCCCGAATGCTGTCGAGGATGCGCCTTTGTGGAACCCGCGGCGCAGGCATAAAGAGAGACTATAGATTTACCATAATATCGACTAACTGATCGGCGCCGTTGGCCTTGCAGATGTACTCCTCGCAATCCGCGACACGCTGTCGCTGGTTCTCGAATCGTCTCGGAAACGGCACGAAGATGGCTTCCTTTTCGAAGTAGATCGCCTCCCAGAAGGCGTTGTATCCGGCCCCGCAAACCAACAGGTCGAAGGCCGCGAAGTAGTCCACCGCCGGAAAGAGGCCGCCCCGGAAGTTGCTGGAGTAGACCATGGCATAGCCGTTCTCTTCCAGGTAGGAGTACATCTTCTTTTTTTCTTCGAACTCCCCGGGCTTGCCATTGATGGCGAAGAGACAGGTTTTGTCCGAGCCGTGCAGGTCGAGGGCGTCCAAAGCCTGTTCTCGCGGCAGGATCTCGTCGCGGTTGCGGATAATAATCGGCTCGATGTGGTCCGTGATTACGCTGCCGGCAAAGGGCTCGGTCGCAAGGGCCCTATCGTAATCTGCGGGGCGGAAAGTAATGCGCTCGTCCTTGAGTGATATAGAAAAGGTGGAGTCTTCGATCCGGCGGCTGAGGAAAATCTTGCGGCCCGGCAGCTCGCCAAGAAAATGGTGGACCATGAACCAGAACTGATCCACTATCAGAACGTCGGGAGCCAGCGAAGAGAGGGTCTCGAACAGGATCGATTGCGGCCACGCCCGGAGCGAGAGCTGCTCCGCTTCTTCGATGGGTATCTCGGCGTGATCGATGCCCAGTCTGTCGGCCAGATGGGCGAAATGGCCGCTGCTTAGAATGGTGAAGTCGGCTTCTAAGCCCCTGCGCCGGAGTGCATTGGCTATCGCGATGCCCAGCACGACGTGACCCGACCCGGTCATGCCCGCCGTGTAGTAAACGATCTTCCCACGGGTCAGTACTCAAGGAAGAACTTAAACTGGCCGGTTCCGGAGCCATACTCGCCGTACGCCTGCCAGCCGTCGCCTTGAATGTTGTCGAAGGAGAGCAGCGAGTCGTAGTTCGTGAAGGAATCGTATTCATCTGTGAGCGTAATCTTGCGGTTCAATACGGCGATGAACCTACGAGGACCCCAGAACTCGCCCTGTATGGGTGATGAGGATGAATTACTATCGCCGAAGCTCTGCGGCCCTGTCAGGTCAGTGCTGAGCCGCACGATCTTGTAGCCGTTTAATCCCGACCAATTGGTTACGTAGACGTACCCGGAGTTGACCATTACATCCCAGGGGTCATCGATGTTCGGGCTGACGAAGGTAGACAGCACGCGGGAGCCTGCGGGCAGATTGGGATTGATCTTGAGGATTTTATTTTCGGAAGAATTGGCGAGATACACCATGCCGGATTGGTCGACGGACAGGCCCCGACATTCCAGGAAAGTGACTTCGGACTCAGCGGTCAGATCGAACGACTCCTCTCCGCCCAACGGATCGAGCCTTTTTCGATAGAGAGGTGTAGTGCCGCTGGCTATGTAGTAGATGTAGCCGTTTATATCGTCGATGGCCAGGGCTTGAATGCTGTCCCTGGTTGTGATCGTTTCCCTGGTCGTGTCGGCCATGTTGTCGATGCGGAACACCCCGCCATCCGGGGCGCCATAGGCGTTGGCGATATAGATTCTGCCCCGGCCGTCGATGGCGACATCGTAAGGCCGAAAGTTGCTGGAGGGAGAGAAGCCCAAATCCGATCCGCCCAGCTCCATCCATCCGTCGCCGTTCATGTTGTCGATCATGACGATGCGGTAGTTGAGGTAATCGGGGATGACGAGCTTGGTTTGTGTCACGCGCATGTCGATCGCAACGTCAGTCGTTTCCGCACGTTCCAGGTTTACCGTTGCCTGCCCTTCGTAGACAGTCGCCGCATTGGCGGCTCCCCCGACGTTCACCGTCAGCTCGAATTTGCGATCCGGCCCGGCCGGCAGCTCCAGCACCAGACTGCCTGGCGCCGTAGCATACACCAATTCGACCGTGGTGAGCCCGGGACCCGACACTGTCAGGGTCAAGGAGCCGATATCGGACGGAACGTTTTTGGCCACTACCCGCGGAAAGGCCTGCTGTCCGTTCGAGCCCGTTCCGGGCAGGCCGCAGCCGAGAACCACGAGCAATATAAAAAGTGGCAGAACGGCCAGCATCTTTTTCATAAAGTCCTCCAAGGCCCATTGTATCACTTACCTGGCGGCTTATCAATCCGTCGGGTGCCGGGCCTGGCCTGCCGTCTCGCGCCATTTTTCAGAGTTGACCAGGGCGCAGGGGCGTTTTATGCTTGCGCCATGCTGATCTTAGAACAGGTACTGGAGCGGCTCGAGGCCAAGGCGCGGCCCGATCGACTCGATGGAATGGCCAGGTATGGCATGGCCACTGAGCGAAGGCTCGGCGTGTCGATGCCGGATCTGCGCGCGTTGGCTAAAGAGATAGGCAAGGACCATGATCTCGCGCTGCGGCTCTGGGAGACGGGTATACCTGAGGCGCGAATCCTGGCAGCCATGGTGGATCGGCCCGAGCAGGTAACCGAAGAACAGATGGAGAGATGGGTAGGCGGAATCGACTCCTGGGATGTCTGCGACCAGGTCTGCATGAAGCTTTTCGAGAAGACGCAGTTTGCAGAGCAAAAGATCGCTGAATGGTCGGCGCGCGAGGAGGAGTTCGTCAAGAGAACGGCTTTCTCACTGATCGCCTGTCTGGCCTGGCACGACAAGACTGCACCGGATTCTCGCTTCATCAACTGGTTGCCGGTTATAAAAAGAGGCGCCCTCGACGAGAGGAATTTCGTGAAGAAGGCGGTCAGCTGGGCGCTGCGTCACATCGGGAAGAGGAATCCCGAGCTCAATCAGGCAGCTCTGAAAACCGCCAGGGAATTAAAGGCCATGAGCTCGAAGCCGGCCAGATGGATCGCATCGAGCGCGATACGGGAGTTGGAGAGCGATGCGGTTCAAAAAAGGCTGAGATAAGCGCCCTCATTGTGAAGGCCTTGCCGGACTTATCTCTATGCGCCGAGCTCCTTTTTTAGAATGTTCAAAAACCGGGTAGTGGAAATATATCGATCGGCCGGCAGCTTCCTGTTGTGAATCAAATTGAAGGCACCGTATAAAGACGGCGCTTTCTGAGCCTGAGCGGCGTTCTCGATTTCCCTGATACTAATTTTCAGTTCCTTTTCTTCGAGTATGGGTTTGATCTCCTGCATGAACCGGGCGATCCAGGGACACTGTTTAGAGTATACAATAGTAAGGTCTTCGTATTTTTCCAGCTCGGCCTGCCAATCGTTTATCGAAGGTGGCGGCCCGTCGGAGAACTGCTTTGCCAGCAATTGATCCTTGTCCGATTCAGCGACTATCGCGTACCCGTTTTTAGCAAACAGGCTCCGGTTTGCCATGAACGCCTTATCGCTCGTTACCACGGCAACGCCCATCATGTCGCCGGCATCTCTTTCCGCTTCTTCGACTAGAAGCCTGCCCAGCCCGCGGTGCTGATCGAGGCCGAGCTGGAGTACCTGCCCATTTTCGAGAGCAAGAGCCTGAATACCAGGCTGAGCATCCATATTCCAGCGGGGACTACAGCGGTGAAAACCCCCTGGATCTGGCCCCGGCTGTGATGCAGCACCTCCAGTCCCTGACTAGCAGGACTGCCAGGCAAGACTGGTTTACATTCCACTGGTCTCCAGTATCATTTGATATCCGTCTTTGTACACATTGATATTCACCAGTCCTGCAAAAGGTTTTCTGTTTTGCATTGTGGTAGCGTGTTTTCTGGATGCTTTTTCCCCTTCGCCCTGTCTCGAATCATAGCTTTCCCTATGGCTCATGCATCCCTAAAGCTGTGGTATGTTCGGGTCGGCGTACCGGAGATTCTTTTCCCATGTCCCGAGTGGCACGGCCTAAGGCCCCGGTCGATAATCTAATCCCAATAAGTTTGCACATCGGGATATTGCCGTACAAGAGAATCGTTCGAGACAAGGATCAAATTTTCAGTAAAGGCCTGGGCTGATCAGCATTCTGTCGAACGGGTCCTTGTGGAGAGGGGGAAGCTCTTTCAGCACAAAGGTATGCTCCAAGGTAACCGCCAACACTTCGAATGAATTGCGCTCGATCTCTTTGAAAACGATTGTTTCCCAGTCTTCCATTAACCGCAGTTTTCCGATTCCGATTTTGATCTGGACCTCCCACGATGACGAGGCACTCAAGAAAAGGCGGTCAGGTGAGCTCTCGAGCATGTGGAGGATGTTTGCAGGCAGCCGTTCGGGCTAGGTCGTCCACCAAAGAAACGCATGAGTACCGAGAAGCAGTTTCATTGCAGATGAAACTACCAGCTATGCTGGTAGCCGGTAAAGGTTATACCGCATTTTAAAGTGAGGCACTTGAAGGTCATGTCGCGAGAGACCATGTCCATATGTGTCTGTCGATACCGCC